>Ga0307507_10012978_pt1 | contig 10198 bp, 11 predicted proteins | sample 7_EM_MG_FD_207223 | JGI IMG/M metagenome (GOLD analysis project Ga0307507, IMG submission 207223) | Populus trichocarpa ectomycorrhiza microbial communities from riparian zone in the Pacific Northwest, United States - 7_EM | ecosystem: Host-associated > Plants > Roots > Unclassified | place... | reverse complement strand
AGATCAGTTGACTCATAGGTCTTTCACATGACGACGCAATAGCGGGTCATTGGTTTATTGTTATTGGTTGATATTTGACATGACGCACCATTGTGGTCATGTGGTTTTGACATGACGCACGATTGTGGCCATGTGGTTTATGTATTTCGCACATGACTCATATTTACAAGTCATGGGTTTTGCGCATGTGACCCCGTTAGGGCACATGACTTGTTTTATGAGTTTTAATTGGTTGCGAGATAGGGCGCAGCTGACTCGAACGAGTCAGCTGATGGATTTCACACTATGACTCATTATGAGTCATTAGTCGCGTGACGCAAGGGATGAGTCGCGCAGGGCTAGGGTTAAGGGAAGAACCCCTATATAAGGACACCCTCGGGGCAGGAGATTTGGGTTCTTCACGCAACCATCTAAGCACTTTCATATACTATACTTTCAATCAAAAAGATCTTTATCATACTTCCACGAACCAAGACCCGACGGTCTGATATGAACCTAGCGATAGGCGTTGCTAGATAGGACTTAAGAACTTAGCTATCGCAACAAGTATCGAAGAGCGAGAGAAAGGGATCGTTAGGAGACTATCGGTTACCTGCTACAAGTATCACCTGAGGAAGCGAGGATTGTAACATAACTACTAGTCATGTGCGCGATACATAAATCACATGACCACAACTGTGACTTATGTCAATAAACAAGCAATAACAATCAACCAATGACACGCTATTACATCGTCATGTGAAAACCTATGAGTCAACTGATCTCATAGCGTGAAAGATAATACAATAATAACTAATAACTATTAGTCAGGTTAGAGTGTGCCTAGCTTAGTCACCCCTTGTGAGAGATATCCAGAAGCTTACTGGATATCCAAACTTCGTCTCCACTGTTGTTTCTCTAGCAAGGACATTTCTTCGCCTCCTGCACAAAATGGAGTAGTATTTTTCCCCACAAGCCGCCAAGTACTTAAAACGGGGGATATGCGGCAAGGTACTTGAGGAGCTTGGCTGGTGGTCTGAGGCTCTACGGCACCCACCGAAAAGATCAATTGCAACAAGAAGGCATGCAGTAATTAAACCCTGGTCCGACGTTGCTAGCACTCAAGGACTAGGGGGATACGACCTTAGCCAAAGCCAGGTAAACCCTGAACCCGATTCTTGGTTCTCACTACGGATACTCCACTCCATTGCCTATGGAAGAGACCACATCAACACGCAAGCAATGCGCGCGATCGACTAGCTTCTACTGCATTAGGCCTCCAAGTGGAAGGGGGAACCACTTGTAATGCATGTCAACAACCGAGCAGTGGCTAATGGTATAGCCAACTGGAAAATCCGAGGAGCCTCCATGCAAGTCCTAACAGGATGCTTGTTGGTCGCGAGCGAATAAGACTTCAAAGTGGAGCCATTATAGGTCCCAACGAATGAGAATACCCTAGTTGATGTACTCTCACGATCGGAATATAACAGGCTAGCTGACCTCGCATCCCAGTTACTACACGCAACATGCAGCCTCCAACAGCCTGCATTTCTAACATACAGGAAATCGGGATTGTCCCATGTAGCTCCCTACTACATTTGGCGCGGGCTCGCCCCTTCAACAAGACGCAACTACGACACTCCGAGATCCTGGCTTTCCCTCTTCTGCAGACTGGCTCGGTACCAATACCTAAATGGAGCTTGCTTTCCCGCAAAGGCAACATGGTTTTTAGAGTGGTTATGTTCCCTCGCTGGAATAGTGAAAGTCAAAAGAATGAAACTGTACCTAGCAGGTATTAAGTCTCACCAACATGACCTCGGAATCGAGTGTGCGTCATTTGCAGACCCCTGTTGGGAACAAACCATCCTGGGTATCTAGCGTGATCACCTGGAACCACAGCGCCAGATACAAATACCACTAACCCAACCCCATCTCTTACTGATCCTCCGCCATCTCTCACAGTCTAACTACAACGATGTAGCTACCCGAGCTGCTTTCACACTTGCCTTTGCCGCCTTCCTCTACATCGGGGAGTTTACTTACAATCAGATAGACCTAACGCTGGGGGAGGCATTCCCAAAGTCGTTTCTCACTACTAGTAGCGTTAGAGTACGAGGAAGCGGAGCATATATGGAACTCACAATGGCTGCCTACATCTGGGAAACATTGGTGGTAACCATCCCATGTGGCAAGGGCAGCGGCTTCCCATGCACCGCCTCCGGTAGTGGAATCAAATCTGCGTTTGGCGTGGCGTACATGGGTATTCTCTTTGGGCCTTATTCTATTTTGGGTTTTTTTCTGCGTTCTCTTTCCGTTACTTTTTGCTAAGTTCTCCTAATACATTTACTAGTCTTTGGAAAATTGGACGTCGGGTTGGTACAACTCATTGCCAAATGGGCAAACCGCGACGAACCCAACCGTGGGGGTAGGCCGGTATGCCTGAGAGGTTGGTGGATTACAGTTTTCCCTGTTGCCGGGACAGTGTGGGGTCATAGCTCTCCCACGCACGGCCCATCAAACCTTACTACACGAGTGCTCCTTTCTGCTTCGCCATACCACATCATCACCAATCTTCTAACAGGTCACGTTCCTTATATCTTGCGTTCCTTATTGCCCACCCACCTACTCTGGCAAATCCGAATAGCACCCCCATTGTCACATCCGGAAACATCGGTGCTAACGATCTTCTGTGGCAATACCAGCGGCTTCCTATGCACCGACTCTGTCAGTGGAATCAGATATATGTTTTGCACGGGGTACATGTGCTTTCTCTTTGAACCTCATTCTCATTTGGTTTTTTCTTGGGTTCTCTTTCCGTTACTTTTAGCTAAGTTCTCCTAATACATTTACTGGTCTTTGAAAAATTGGGACCTGGGAAGTTGTGGCGGGTACTATTGTTGGTCAGACTATCATATTACCTGGGAGGGACCCACCTAATCAACCGTGATTGCACGCCGCCTGTCAACCCTGGCATTGTGGATCCGACGGGATTCTGAGTTGAGTAAACGGTAAACAGTCATACCTATATTCATACTGTACAATCATAATCTAAGATACGCGCTTTTGCTATCGTATTTTCATGGAATCATTCAAAATATCTAAATATATAGCAAGCCAGAAGGGTTTGGACACAGACCTTTGCTATTGGCAGATGTAGAGAAGGTAGGAGCGGGGAGGTTGAGGTTAATGCAGTATCGCCTTACTAGTCTTGTATTCTTGGCAGCCGTAGCTATAATGAGACGAATAGCTACTCCGTCATGTTGAGATAGCTACAAACAAATGATACCAATGCTGTAAATTATTCGTTTCCTCTACCGTGATGTCTGATACTGGTACTCAGTGCTCCTACTTCCCTATGATTTCCACTCTCGCCCGATTAACACAACAACAAACTTTTGTACTGTAATTACGACTTATTAGATCAATAGACTTTGCAGCCTAATTCGATAAGAAGGATAGTATAAAACTGGAATATCTCCTGTACAGGAAGATTTTCCTGCCAGTGGACAATATTTGTTATTTAGCAGAGTTGTTCCATTATGCTATTCTTGAGTTTAGGTCTACCATTACTATAATAATAATAATAATATTTTCCACATTTTAAATCTTAATAGGCTCAGGACCCCAGGCACCAGACACTATCCCTTCCTATGCCTAGAGGAATGACAAGTAAGAGGAAAAGCTGTGGAGATTGTGGCAAGGATGGAATACTTTCCTTGCCTCTCAAGTCAAATCCTACCTTTTGTGCTTAAAATGATTGGAAAGTGATATCTATAACCAATACTTGTTACTGATTTAATTTTAGAGTATCGTTTAATACTCAATTTATTTTTACGACCGAGTCTGGTACTCATGATGTTTAATAGACGCTTTTGACTATGGTTTGATACTCAGAATGTTTTATGTATTGTGTCAAGCCATGGTATGATACTTAATATGTTTTAGATCTGGTTTGGAGTATCGTTTGATACTCAGAATATTTTATGTATTGTGTCAAGCCATGGTTTGATACTTAAAATGTTTTATGTTTGGTTATGAGTATCATTTGATACTCTGTATGTTTTATATATTGTTTCAAGATATCGTTTGATACTTGATGTGTTGTATGTAAGGTTTTAAGGCTAGCGTTTGGGACCCTTGGTAGTCTTTATTTACAAGGTTCCGGTTAGCCTGACAACTGTATTTACAACCTGCTCCTTTCTGGACTTACTGAGGGCATACTTCCGTAGAAAGAGTGTTCAATTTACTTGGTTGAACAGTTACTTCTTCAGTTCACTTGGAGAATCCAGACCAAACATACTCAGCTATTAGATACTTCCTTGTAGTTGCGATCTAGTAAAAGGTTTGTTACAACAACTTCGTCCTAGACTCGGTACTTAATATCATTAGATACTGCACGTTGGTATAGCAATCATAGTATTACCCTGTCGATTCCCGCCACCACACAAGAGGCCATTACGATACCAATAGAGGCCGGGTTGGTATAACCCATCCCAATGAGGCAAAGCACAATGGTTGAGGGCGCAGCATACGCCAAAGTCTCGGAGACGGGCGGATTAAGGTTTCACCAGTTGCCAGGACATCGTGGGGTCATAGCTCAAGAGCATACAACTTATAGACCCCAAGCACAACCATCCCTCCTCGCTCACCCACCCCTTGAGATCATCATTGTTCCTGCAATTCGCGTTTAACATCTCTCCTATTACTCGCGGTCTTCATTGCCCACTTAACACAGACCAATACGTGTCATTTACCCTTACCCATACGCCCTAACTGCCTATCACCCAGCCTAAAAACGAAAAACACGAACCATGGCCCCAAGAAGAGCATCAACACGTGGAGGGAGAGGCACAGCAACAGCGGCCAGCAGACGAAGGGCAACCGGGTGGATCAGGAAAAACACAAGGAATCGACAACCTCCCAATCGCTATGGCCAGGGGCCAGAAACCCCAGTCGGCAGCCCCGATCCAGAACCTCCCAGCGAACCCCCCAGTAGCAGCGAGGAAATCGAGCCCAGCACACCCCATTATACCCACACTTCAGCCCGCAATAATGAACGACTCAGCTCTCATACTCTGATGCCCGAGGCAATAACATCGCCTTTAGGAACCCCAATAATGTCAAGACCTACAGAGGCAAGCGCCGCATCACGGTCTATATCAGATATACCAATCAATATCAGTACTATGCGCGAGGTTCTACGTTCACACGAACAGGAGATTGTTGACGGCGTCGTCCCCCACCTTGGTAGTATCAATCCTGGCCTCATGCGTCCTTCCTCAACAAGCCCCCAAGCAGCACCAGACTCGTCCCACACCACTCAACCCAGGCAGATTCACCCTGGCATCAATCGAATTGTCGAGCTAGAACGCCAGCTGGAAGAACCCAGACGCGAGATGGGGTTACATACAACCCAAAGCCCTCAAAGTGATCTGCGAGTGGCCAGTATGTCCACCCCGATCCACACACATTTGTCACCTATCGGTGAGAGTGCATCTTGCATGGCTGATTCAGTCTAGATCCTGTTTCCCGGCGTCGAGCGAGCTACTCGAGTTCAAATTCCTGAGAACAAATTCAAGCCAACGAATATTTACCACTTGTTGGCCAGTGAAAAAGAGCGTGCCGAGTCTCACCGAATTATTAATATAGGAGGTGTCGAGTTTGAACAAGCAGACAGAGAAGGCAAAGAGAGCGAATATCGAATAACTGGCTTTTTCAAAGCCTGGGCTGTGTATACCGGTATACTGGTGAAGTTAGCACCACATCTGTTACAAGGTGAGCTTGCCTCTGCCCTTTCCCTCCATACTATGAACCTCTACGACCTGCTTGAAAAGTACATCTGGGAGGGAGTTAAAGCATACCACTTTCAATTCCACAGAAAACACGTTGCTAGAGGGTAATCAATATACCAACCGCTTGAATAGCGAGAGCCAGACAGTGAGCTTGTAGCTTCCAGATGCTTTGCTCATCCACATCCTACGCCGCGTGCAACATGGGCACCTGGGCAAAAACAAGCAGTAGTACCATTTAGAAGATCATTTGATCTACCAATCCGGGAAAACCTTTTTGGCCTTGGTTATACCAACCCATGGATAACTACCGCTGGGAACGCATTCCACACCTCCAACCAGATTACTGCCGGGCTTGGTCATCAAACAAGAGGAAGCTCAGACGGGCCCCACGCCCTTTTGCAAACATGCAGAAATTGGAACTTTCGGGAGTGCCGCTCCTTCAATGCCGCTACCAGCACCTATGTCACACCTGCGGTATCAATCATCGAGCACAACAATGCCAATCAGGAAATACTAGCTTAGTTCCTGCCTCCAACACTGGCCCTACCCGACGTTAGCTTTCCTATTACACTCACCCCTCTACCCCCACCCCACTCCATATCACAGATAACCAGCCCCTACAATATTGAAAGCACTCCCCACCCCTCCCAAACTTATTCCTTTACGGCAACTGTAAGCTTACAGACAACCTAGCCCCCGCATTTCATCTTGATCAGAAACCCGTATCACCTACTCTGCACCGAAGTATATCGGCCAAAAGACCTGTTTGCAAACAGCGCTATCGTCCCAATACAAAACTCCACTACTCAATATTCACCCCCCATAGTCAAAACATGCCAGCAGGCCAATTGAGATCCGTGGGATGTGAGCACCTCACCACCAACTTTCCAGACCCGGAGGTAATAAGAGCTATCCTAGGCATATGCACCTATGGTGCACGAATTGGATATACGCAGCAGCGTAGCGAGCCCACAATTCACCCAAATTTGGCAATAGCAGACACAGATGCCACCCTGGTGTCAGCAGATATTAGCTCTGAGCTCAACAAAAACCACCTTGATACCTACTTGCATATCAACACTCTTCCAACCCCTCATACCGCATCCCCACTTGGTCTAGTCGATAAGGCAGACGGAAGTAAGCGACGAATTCACCACCTGTCCTACCCCCCGGATGACCCAATGGCAATCAACAATGGATTACCAGAGCAGTTCGGAAGCATCAGATATAGTGGAATAGAGGATGCTGTATCTGCAATTCAAACACTGGAAAAAGGGTGCACACTAATAAAGCGGGATTTTGAGTCTGCCTTTCGGCATATACCAGTCTCACTATACGACTCCCGACTCCTGGGTTTCCATTGGCAAAACCGGTACTACGCTGAGCGCTTTCTACCATTTGGGTTGCACACCGCACCCTATTTGTTCAACTTGTTTGCTGAGGTCTTTCACTGGATCCTAGAGGATCAGCTCAGAAAGCATAACATTCCAGCCCATATTATCCACTACCTAGACGATTTTCTCATAGTAATACCAGCAAGCAAAAGCCCAGATCAATGCAGCCAGATGTTCGCCTCTCTTTGCCGGGAGGTAGGAATCACAATTAAGGACTGAAAAAAAGAGCAAGGGAAAGTGGCAGGCTTTGCCGGCCTTGAGTTCAATTCCCATCTCATGATAATTCTGCTCCCCGAAAAGAAACTGTCTAAAGCCCGAACCATGATCGAAAATATAAGAAAGCGCCGATCCACCTCCCTTCTCGACATTGAGAAAAATACTGGTTATTTGAACTTGCTGTCGACCGTAGTACCACTAGGACAAACCTTTCTCTGGCAGCTATATAATATGGAACGCTATCTTCCTAGCGGAGGCAGACATACCAGAGGAAGGCTATCGGGGGAGGCAAACAAGGACCTTACTTGGTGGGCAGAGGTACTTTCCTGAGTACCTCAACGATCAATTGCCAAAAGAAATAGGGAGGTAATCTACACTTGGTCAGACGCGGCGAGCTCTGGAGGAATAGGTGCTTTCTATGCTACCGAATCCCAGCCCCACCCACAGGCGCAATCCGCATTCACCATTGCCTTCCCATATATCTTGACAAAATTCCGAGAACACATTAACACACAGGAAATGCGCGTGGTGGAACAGATTCTTTTGCACTGGTGAAGAGAGTGGAAGGGAAACGCACTCATCATGCACATCGACAACCCTGGAGTGGTCGACGCGCTAGCCAACAAGATGATTCGAGGGGCATCAATGCAAGTCCTGCGCAGATGCCTACTCCTAGCAACAGAATATGATTTGGACTTGTAAGCCTGATGGATCTCGACCAAGGAGAACGCCTTGGCCGATGCACTCTCACAGTTCGAGTACCAGAATGTTGCTGACATTGCTCCACAGTTGATATCCCCCAACTCCAACCACCTGAGAGGTGGGTTTCCAACATTCAGCAATCGGGACGCTCCCTAGTAGCAGCTCATGATTTATGGCGCGGACTGGCACCCACGACCAGACGAAACTATGATACCCCGAGATCTTGCTTTAGTACATTCTGTGCACTAGCCAACTATAGAGACGAAAATGGAGCATGTTTTCCGGCCAAAACTACCGGGTTGATCGCATGGTTATGCTCACTTGCAGGAACAGTGAAAGTTAAAACAATTAAACTGTATCTGGCTGGAATCAAATCCTACCAGCTGGACCTGGGCATTGAATCCTCCGCTTTTTTGGACCCCCGTCTCGGAAGAACAATTCAGGGAATAAAACGCGACCATGGTGAACCAGACCGCCGTATACACACCCCTCTTACCCGGCCACACCTCCCCCGCATCCTTTTGCATCTGCCATACAGAAACTACGATACGATTGTCACTCGAGTAGCATTCACCCAAGCCTTCGCTGGGTGCCTCTGAGTTGGGGAATTCACATATAGTGAGAAGGATAGGGAGCTCGGGGCCACATTGGGGAACTGGTTTCTGACCGAAGGAAGTGTTAGGATACTGAGGAGTGGGTGCTATATGGAACTTACGCTACGATCCTCGAAAACAGACCCATTCAGGGGAGGAATCAAATTCACAATTGCCGCGTCTCAAGACGAGGCATGCGCTGTGCAAGCCATGAAGGAACTCCAGGCTATAGACACTCACCCACCGCAATGGGCACCACTCTTCTGCATAGAGAGAGCTGAACAGCTACTGTTTACTCGGGGACAGGTAGTGTAAAAGCTGCAAAGGCTTGCCATAATGGCTGGAATGGGCCATGGCTGGTGGAATGGACACAGCTTTAGACCGGGGGCTGCAACCTGGGCAGCAGAAGCCGGAATCAGCGATACGGAAATCCAAACCCTGGAATGCTGGAAGTCAGACACTTATAAGAGATACATTGAGTACTCTACCAAGGAGCGTATCTTCCTATCAAGGCGATTTCAAGGGAGACAATGCCATACCACGTGACGCGCAAACCAGCCGGCCTGGAAATGGGCCGGAGATGATACACACCGGACGGCAGGCCCAAACAGGCTTTTGCTCAATAGCCTGCCTTGGATTGTGATACAGCGGCGGTAACGTTCTCCCAGGGCAAGGGCAGCCATAGACACCACCAAAGCCTCTGCGAGTGGAACTTGAGTATTGGCGGAAACGATGAAGACTTGTGCTGTCTTTCCTTCTGGCGTTGTTCTCATGGGTTTCCTTTAATTTCCTTTCTTGTCATTCTTAGTCTCTCCTAATATACTTACTTCGCTTTGGAAAATTGGTGGGAACTTATGGTAGCGAAAGGTGATGTTTTCCCATCACCGACCTCAGCCCCGAGGTTTCTTGTTGCTCTTGGTTTGATATTGAAGGACGGTCTAGTGCTCTCGGCAGGAGTCTTTGACCGTATAGGAACGATCGTAATTGCTGATATAGCCTGAAACAATTACGGTACCCTGGGTATGATACCAAGACGCGCTGCCTGATAGTCGCAATAATCATGAATAGAGTATTTCTGACCAAGAGTACTGTTACAATCCTCTTCTCTCCGGGTGATACTTGCAGCAGGTAACCGATAGCTTCCTAACGATCACTTATTCTTTGCCCGATAGCGGTTGCGATAGCTAAGTCCGTTGACTCCTATCTAGCAACGACGATCGCTAGGCTCATATACGACAGTCACGTCGTGCTTCCCGAAAGCTTGATAGATAAAGATCTTTGTATTGAAAGTATAGTGTATGAAAGAACTTAGATGCTTGCGTGAAGAACCCAAATCTCCTGTCCCAAGGGTGCCCTTATATAGGGGTTCTTCCCTCAACCCTAACCCTGCGTGACTCATACCTTCGCGTCACGCGACTCATGACTCATAATGAGTCATAGTGTGAAATCCATCATCTGACCCGTCCGCGTCAGCTGTGCCCTATCTAGCAACCAATCAAAACTCATAAAACCAATAATGTGC
>Ga0307507_10012977_pt1 | contig 10199 bp, 6 predicted proteins | sample 7_EM_MG_FD_207223 | JGI IMG/M metagenome (GOLD analysis project Ga0307507, IMG submission 207223) | Populus trichocarpa ectomycorrhiza microbial communities from riparian zone in the Pacific Northwest, United States - 7_EM | ecosystem: Host-associated > Plants > Roots > Unclassified | place... | reverse complement strand
GTACTTGCATTTTCGAGATCCACACATTAAAAAAAAATCGCCGATTTCTCTTCGATTTAAAGGTGATCTCATCGGTTAATTGTTTGTACAGATTCGAGGTGAGTGTCCTTTTTTTTCTTTCGTTTAGATTTGGAATTCTGATTTTTGTTTCTCTATATAAATTTACGAATGCGATAATTAGGGTTGTGGATTTTAGACATGTAGAGGTTTTGCGGTGCGTTATGGAAGAATGATTTCAGTTATCATGCATTTGTTGAATTGCATGTCAGTGGAAACTCTGTGTGATCTTGCAATGTGTGTTTTTTGCACTCTAAATTTAGTTTTTTTTTTTTTAAGATTATTTTATAGCTTGTGATTGTGCGATTTTGGAGTTGATTTTTGCAATTTAGGTAGAGATGAGTCAGTGTCTTTGAAAACGTTTAATGATTTTAATGGTGGTAGCTAATATATGGTATTAATTGCAGTTTATAGATACAGAAATTGCGTTTGAGGATCAATGGTATGCTCAATTGGAAATGGGAGGATGGCAGTCATGGCTCGGCTTCTGGCTGCGGGAAGTTTATTGCAAAATAATGCAGGTATATATAGATAAGACGATAATTCCATAATGTACTCCTATGAAGATAACGTTGGAGCCCGTGTAGACTTTTGTGTTAACGCAAGTTTACGTTCTTAGATTGCCTATAGAAATTAACTTTGAAAAGTAAAATGGGATTTAATTTATATACTAGGTGATATTTCATTTGCCTTTTCTTTTCCGTTGAAGTTTCTTCTATTCATGTTAGCTCCAATTTTTTTGCAGAGGAGGTTAGCCAGCAGAAATTAGCTACTCAATATATTTGCAGAGAATTGCACGAGGCAGATGAACCAAATTTACTTGATGAAGAAGGTAATCTTCGAGCACTATGTTTATGCGGGAAAGTTTCTACGTGGACTGACAAATTAGGGATGTGTACGGTCCATGACCAGCCTGCATTGTCAAGTCTTAGTTGTCATGTTCTTTGTAATTTAAGTCAAACCTTTTGTTTTCCCTTGGTGTTCAGTTTCTTTAGTTGCTTGATCGTTTCCTTCTGCAGATATGCATGTTTTTGGTTTGATGCCTATGACTGACCCTTTGGACCTGGTAAGGTTTGACAAGTTGAGCTTTTTATTGGTTGTATAAATAATATTCTAACTCATTTATTTTCCTTTCACATGCAAAATACTGTTAATCCATTGGTGTGCTTATGATATTTCTTAATTATTTATCTAATTTTGCAATATCATTGTGAAGGTATGTTGCAATGCTTGTAAGAAGCCAGTGAAGGCTAGCCAATATGCAGCCCATGCAGGTTTTGAGGTTTTCTCTTTTGAGTTTTTTCCTTTTCCCTTTCCTTCTTTCCTAACTCTTCAGGCAGTTATTAAAATTGGTGTTAATGTGGCATATGGTTCAAATAATAGAGCTCCATGCAATGAATATAAACATTTTAAAGTGGTTGAAAAACACAGGAACATTGATGTTGACAAAATATTTGTTTGGAAATGATATGGACAAATGCTTGTGTTTAATTAGAACCATTAAGTGCTTCATTTTCTCCTAGACATCAGCATTATTACTGTTTATCCCATTTTTTTTTAAAAACCATCATTGCTTGATTCACACAAATGCTAGTCAGGACATCCTTTGGAGTCCCTGTAGATGCTTTCATCGATACTCCAATAGCAATGATTTTGTTATATGCTTTTACTTGAATGAGTGCTTGAATCAGGGTGTAACATGATTTTTTAAATCAAATGATGAAATATCACAATCTCCGCATAGGTTTTATTTGCAATCTCTTCCAAATAAGTTTTAGTCAACTAGGTAATTGTGTTTTGGTCCAAACTTTAAGGTCTTGGAGGAACAGATGGTGCTAGCCAACTGGTTGTCTAACCTTGATGGCATGAACATGTACTTTTGGGAGTAACTGTTTCTTTATACTGTACATGTATGTTACGGGTAAATTGATAGCCTACCTTCAATAGTTAGGTATAACCCTTTAAGTCTGGCAGTGCTAGTGCTTAACTGAGTTAGGTTTCTTTTTTCTTTTTTTCTTTTTAGAGCTTTGTAGGTTCTTAAATTCTGCAGAAGAAATGACCTTGGAGCCTGATGGTGGCACAGGACGCAGGAAACCTCCAAGGAAGGAGAGGAAAAAGTTAATAACTGCCTCTTCTAGTATCCTCTTTTATTTTGAGACACCAAAATCTATTTTAAATCCCTATTTGGTGTTGATTCAGATGGCTTTGTTACAACACTACCGTTACTTTTAATCTGGAGGAAATGCAAAGAGTCAATGGTTTTTCTCATTAAGTGTTACAAATTTGAACAATGTTTGGTGCTTTGAGATTTTCACATTGTTTCAAAGGATGTTACTTTTATTTTGTTTTTATACAGGCTAGTGGTTTAGTTCTTAACTTTGTTTAGACCAAGCCACACCAGTTGTGGAACGAGAAAGTTCTGAATATATAGTTGCAGATGATACTGTTGCATCAGAATCTCAGTTGGACAGGCCACCTAGAATGCCTTCTTCCTTCTCCCTGGATACAAAAAGTAAGTCATTTTTGCTCTTATATCTTTATTTAATCTTTTCTCTTGAATCTTTTATATCAAAAAATTTATGAGTAATCATTTCAAGTAATTGTTCTTTCAGCTCTAAGTAACTTGGGTATCATTAAAAGTCCTTGGTAGAATGTCTATCACTCATTTTGAATACAGAGGGGAATCGATTATTTGTTTGAAGACTATATTGTAGTCTCGTACCGTACCTTTAGATGTCTGTATCCGTGTAAAAGGTTGTGAAATTTCTTTTGCAATAGAGGATAAACAGTCCAGTAATTACTTTTTTTAGGAGAGAAATCAGACATTCCTCTCTTTCTCCATGTGCTGCAAGAATTTTGGGTGAAACTTCCTCTCTCTTGAGTAGACTGATTGCATTCTCTAGTGCTGGCTTGAGATTGGGTTAATGAATTGTAACTTGGTATATATGATCTGAAAACTAGTCCTTTTCTCCCAAGTTGTATCCCAGTGGTTTTCCTTCAAAAGGAGGTTCTGTTGTGAGATGCTTTTGTAATTGAATTAATGAACCTAAGCTAGCTAGATTGACATTTTTCCTTTCAAGGATTTGAACCCACATCATTATGAAAAGTCCCATATGGCTGGGACAACGGTGGTGATTCTTGAGTCAAGTAGGGTTTTTGGTTTTTTTTTTAAATGTTATTGCATCTGAAAAACTTAAAAAGAGTAATGTTTTAATCTTGCTTCCTCAACAGACAGGTCCGTGGTTGCAATAGACACACACATATTATTCTGTTTGAATATATTTGATTCCTTGCTTTCATTTGTCCGACAGGAAATTCTGCTACTGTAGATGTGGCATCTATGATCATTGGAAAAGCAGTGAGTCCTGTGAATACAGACTACTCAGCCTGTGTAATGCCACCTCCAACAAAACGCTATAAATTGTATGCTTTCTTTGTTCTCTATGGCGTGTGATTGCTTTAAATACTGCTATCTGCATATCTTCAGGTATCATAAATATTGTTCATAATTCAGTATGAATTTTGAATATCATATTGTGCATTGGCTTTCTCATTGTTTTCATTTCTCATTTTATCATCTTCATTGCTATTGCATTTATGTGCAATCATGTAGTTACATTATACTTTCATGTTAGATATTTTTTTAGGGAATGGTGGTTAGTATTTCTTAGAACTTGTATTGCATAATAATTAAAAGGGACGTAGTTTTAGTTGCTGTATAATTGTCTTTGGTATTCCTTTTTCATGCATCTTTATTTGATACCCAAATGATAATGTGTTTAATTATGTGATTAGGCCATTACTTTTATTTGCACATCAATGCCCCCTCCCCCCTGTTAATTATCTTATGAAGAGAGTACTTTACAAAGTGCCCAAGCTGAGAGTGATGTGAAATTCAGACACAACATTCTGCCAAAAATGTTCCAGCATATCTATTAAGTCATCCTCTATGCCTGCTACTTATGACAATCTTGTGAAATTTGATACTGGTTTCAATTACATGATCCATTGTTTTTGGTTTGTGTAGCATATCAACTGAGCATCGACTGCAATCAGATGATCCAGAAACAGCTTCTGGCTTAACAAAAGTTACAAGCACTGTGGATCCATCTACTTGTATGCCCAAATTTATATTTTTTCCTAACTTGGTCTCTTTTCTCTTATTTTTTTCTAACCACAAAAAAACCACTTTTTTTTAATATCATATTTTGAAAGAAAATTTAGAAGTGGGTTTCTTGACTTTTACACCTTCCTTGCCCTCTAGTTACTGATTTGTCATATGCTTGCTGTTCTCTATCCATGTGGAGTTTACATTCTCTTTATCAAAGATATCTGGCGAGCTAGTCCATAATCGCAGTATATACGAATTTCATTTCAGGGAAACACGGTGTTGGATTTTCATTTGGGTACCAAATACATATATTAGAAAAGTTGGATGTTGCACCAGAGGAAAGGAGTAGAACAGAAGGAAATAAAGAATCTTAAATCTTTTCAACATTCAATTACAATCAGAAAAATGGAGTGTGCAATAGGTGGAAACTCTAGTTCATTGAAATTTGAAACAGTTTTATTATTTCCATCATGCCATCAACAATAATCATGCATTCACTTAGATGTTCATAACTCAACTGAGATGAAATGAACATGGGTGCTTGTGCTGCTACTGAATACAGCTACTGAATACATGATGTACTCATGAAGATTTGTTTTTCATCTATTGTCCATGGAGAGATTTTCAAGCACATTCAAATTCAGGAAGTGACATGCTTAATGATTATGTTGCATTTAGTGACCATCTTCTCTGTGGCTTATCTGTGAAGTTGTCTGAGCCCTTTTTGATTCTTGACTTTGGATGTTCTCTGCTTTCTCGATATTATATAATGATCTGTTGTATTAAATCAGATATTCCAGCTCCCCTTGCTGCCAAAGTTTATTACTCTCAAAGGAACACTCGTCTACGGTCAGCAGTTGCTTATCTGTACCATGCCACATCTGCTGAGGGACTGAACATGGTGAATTCAGAATTATCACGGGAAAGCATAATGCAACTACTGGCTTCATCTCAGAAGGGTTCCTTAGATGCACAAACAAATGACCTCATCAATGAAAAGGTTTGTACCTATTGTTACTTTTGGTGGCTCAACTTCCATTTGGCTGTTGTAAAGTGTCTTGTCTTAAAAATCTTAGAGAAATAAGAGATATGAGTTAGATTTTTACTTGCCAGTGCTCATCATACAGTTATTGTCTTCTGAACTGTTGAAACCAGCATTTTAATTTTTACATCTAGTGCTGTACTGAAGGGCAAGTTATACCAAGTGAACCTGTGGTGTTGTGCAAGAACTTTCATGTTCAGGAAATTCATTTTGCTTCCTGATGCATCAAATTACACCCTCTGGAAGTTTTCCTGCTTTGACTTTTATATAAACTTCTCTATCTTTAGTGCGTGCCCATCTTATATTTTTGTTTAAATTCTGCTCACAGTGCTGCTGCGGTACATAAATTATTTAATTAGAAGCTACTGACTTAATCTTTGTAAGGCAGGGAGATCCTTCTGTGCATCAACCTGATGAAATTCTTGCACAAAGTTCAGAGATGTGCCTGGATAATTCAGGAGGATGTCCACCATTGACTAACTTCTCAAATCAGTCTCCTGTTGATAACATTCTAAGGCCCCAGACTGCTTCAGTTGGAATGCTCAGAAGCAAATATCTTTCAAAGCCCTATTCTTTTGCAGGCAACTCAGGTAGTCTACTAATTTCTTCTACCGTTACTTGCAAGCTCCGTATTTTTGAATCAGCTACTAACACTAGGCATGATCTCAGTTAGTAAAATGGAAAGTTATAGATAACTTTTTTAAAAATGCTAATCATAATTGAGCTTATTACCTGGTAGCTGGCATTTGTTGACTGAACGATTACTGCATTAAAGCTGCAACTTTTTTTTAAGTTGTATGAATTATCATTTTCAATGTTTAAGATTTTTTGATTTTGTTATCATTATCATCAGAATGATACTCCCTTTTTCCAATACATGTTTATATTCCTTTTCTCCCTGTTCAGTTGACGACTCTGTTTTTGTAGGTCAATCACTTGGAACCATGCAGCAACCAAATGGAACTGTCCCTGTTTTATAGGAGCCCATGTGGGAATTTTGGCTAGGCGAATATTTATTAAATACCAAATGTGAGGTTAGGATCCATTTTTTAAAACACAAAAGCAAATCACCGCAATTGTTCATTCTAGCATTCTGTATCATACTTGACATCTGACTGCTGCTTATACTACTTGAATAGAAATAAAAAAATAAAATCATCATAGTCACAGTTACAGACCTAAAGTGCCTTGACAGTGCAAATTCACTCACTGTTTCCCAAGTCTTGGTCCCCCTGGATGTTTTTAGCCTTGTGATAATGATTTTGTTCGTTTTTCTGAATCTCCTGATGTTTCATGAGATCTTATGTTGCAACTACTTGTGCTTATCTGGGTTCCAAGATCCTGGTGAGAGATGTTTATAGTTAGCCTATCAGTGCCGTGCGAAATGAGGAGCTGTAAATTGTGGCCTACCAAGAAATTCTTATGTTTGCACAGTAAGCGATACAGGTAGTAATGGCATTTGGTTTGTGGATCATTTTCTTAGCTTGCTTGCTAGTTTTCATCATATCAGATTTTTTTAGGGTGGTGGGGTTGATTTACATCTTAACAGTTTTTGAATTGGCATTTTGTTACTGTATCTCCATATAACACTCCAAAGGGGAAAGTGAAGGAAGTTCAGAACTACAAAAACATGTCGTTTTCGTTGTAGCTATTGTAAGTTTGGTGAGAGTGGGAACTTACTGCCGCAATTCAAAGAGAAATCAAAAGGCAACGGACTAAATTGCGATTGGAACAGATTTGGACAGCCTGGTGGGTTTGTGCTTGTGGTAGTTAGATGTCTTTAACTTTTGCACAATTGGTAAATTCTTTTCTGGTTCCCTGCAAAATATCTGCTCATTCTGAAGATGTACCACATAGTCGCAATTGGATGGATCTTTGTCTCACATGGAACACTTCTGTCATCTGATTATGACGAAGATAGTTACTTTGCAAACCAAAAGTTTACTTTCCAGAACTTTGAGGGGTGTAGTTTAACTGGTTAGGTTTTAGGTTTGTTCTCTAGAGGTTATTAGTTCGAGTTTCACTGAAAGTTTATATAGTTGTTAATTTTCTGTGGGATTAGTAGATGCACGTAAGCTGGCTCGGATATCCATGTTAATAATAATAATAATAATAAAAGTTTACTTTCCAAGTAAATTTTCCTTTGACCTGATGTCAGAAAACGTTGTTATTTATGTGAAAAAAACAAAAATATAGGCAGTGTAGTATCTATATAAAAAAAAAAACATCGCGCATTTGGGGCTAATGTCTCGGCAATGCTTCGATTAAATTTTTAGATTCGTAGTGGTCTCATGCTTGTTGCCATGTATTTTAGCAATTAAATAATAAGGGGGCAAAGGAAGTGCATGCTGGACGTGGCTCGGAGCCTCTCTGATACTTGTATTGTTCATGTGTTCTAAAAGGGGCTCCAAATATCCTCCTCCAAAAGTGACATTTTTACAATAATAAAAACGTAAGGCATGTCCTCTTAGGAAAAGGAAAAGCAAGGTTATGTTTTATGAGCATGAGTGAATGAATCTTCCCAGTTGGACCTATGTGATTGTGTTGGTGGTATAGCTCTTCCAGTTTGCCTGTTGGCGGCTCCAAAAAGCTTTTAATAAAATAGAGAAGAGAGATGACAGCTCCCTCACGCACGGAGATGAGGAAGAATCCTAATTTGTTTCCTGAATAAATTATTGCTCCTTTCTGTCTTCTTCTTCTTCTGAGTTACAAGGATTCAAGGAACCTTTTTTCTTTTCAACTTTCTACAAAATCATGGGTTTTATTCTATTTTTTTTTTAAGGTAATGTAATAATGGTTATTTTTTAAATTATTTTTTATTTGAAAATGTATTAAAATAATATATTTTTTTATTTTTTAAAATTTATTTTTTACATTAACACATCAAAATGATCAAAAAATACTAAAAAAAATAAATTAATTTTAAACAAAAAATAAAATTTCTAATTTTAAACAAACAATATTTTCACCACAATGCGTATAGAAATTACAACTTAGGTCACGAAAGATTCATTTTGTAATTTATAACCATTCACATACACAACCTAGGTCAAGCAATTCAATATATTCTTTTCATAATTTATAACCATTAATCAGATACACGATGTATTAAAAAAAAGGAATTATTATGTAAATGTAACTCTCAAACACTTTTGGCCTTTCGTGTTTCCTTGGAACTGTTTCATAAATAAAGAACTGAGTATACATGAAAGTCGCCGTTTTATTAGAATTATGGGATCTATAATTATCATATCCAAGATTCTAAATGAAAAGGAGAGATACAGTAATCTGGTTGGCAATGAATTAACAAACACCTCATGCTTACCCATCATCCTCTAGATGAGGCGGTGGGTGATGCTCGTTCTTCACTCGTAGCTCAAATCAATCAGCATAGCTTTGAATTTGAAGAGGGCATGTAGTTCTCACTTAGCTAGGTTCATTATCAATCATCATATACTCGGTTGAATTTTATCCTATGCACTAGCTTGTCGGGGCTTTCATTTGACAAGACAAGATTATTTTAGCATGATAAAATGGTAAATGGTAATGCTTTCCTCCTTTCTTCCATTAGGATGGTCTCCATCTCTCTGTATGGTCTCTTCTTTTATGTAAGTTTTCGTTATTTCCATTGATGATGGGGGTGGGTGATCATGCCTTAAAAAAGCATTTCGAATACGGTTCAAATACATTGTCAAACTTAACCTACGTATATAAGAAACCATACAATGGATCATGTGGCTTGCTAGCTTCTTGAACCTTTTGCCGGGAGAGAACAGAGCGGAGGGCCACCAAAGGCCAAAATTGAAGAAGAAGAAGAAGATGTGCTGCTAGAACATAGAGATATATGAATAAAGGACAAGGTTCAGCGATAGAATTAAAGAACACAAACAGACAAGAGTAGAAGAATGATGGACGTTTTCCTTTCCTTGATGGATGCCAAGGTACACAAACAAAGAGCAAAACAGGCTTGGCTTGTTTTTGTGCGACCGAGTCTATCTATTGATCGAGGGTGAGAGAGATGCAAATAGATAACTTCCGGTGGATGGGGAACCCTAAAGTGAGAGGCTTAGATATTACGGAGATATTATTGTTGCAGGGCCTCCAACAACACCCCCCCCAGATTATAATTACCTGAACCAGGCCGATTTAATGAAAGTTTCGATATCAACACTTCGCCTGAAACATTATAACCTTATTGAGGCTATAATGAAAGTATTGTGGTTCTATTTCTTTCACTCTGATATTCGATCGGAATTTATAATCCATATGACCATGTCGTGGTGCTCCTGCGCTGCAATCGACATCTCTCCCGAGTAAAAAACACAATACTTTCTTGTGTTTTTTAATTAAAAATATATTAAAATAATACTTTTTATTTTTAATATTAGTAAATTAAAATAATTAAAAACTATATAAAAATATTAATTTAATATTTTTTAAGGTTAGAATCAGTTTAAAAATTACTCTGAAGAATGATAATTAATATCTGTAACTTGAAGTTAGTATATCCTTGCAGTCGTACCAAACTAATACAAGGAGAAAAACGTGTAAGATCCGCTCATTTATCAGTTAAAATTATTATCATCCTTCCAAAAAGCGTCGACATCTCAACTAACGGGGCGTACTTGAATGATGGTTCTAGTCTAATGCCATCATAATCTTTCTTAATTAATCCACTAGATTAGCCGTCTAATACAATTTTCAACAACACTAACTTCATCATTGTATTTCATTGTACCTTGTTGTTTTTTTATTTTAAAAATATTTTTTAAAAAATATTTTATTTATTTAAAATTATTTTTTAAAAATTATTTTGATGTGATGATATCAAAAATATTTTTTTAAAATAAAAAAATATTATTTTAATGCATTTTCAAATAAAAAATATTTTGAAAAATAACTATTATCGTACTCTCAAATAAGCTTTTAATTTAATGTCTTTTTATGACTAGAAACTAAATTGTCCTCCACTTTATTGATTTGTCAAGA
>Ga0307507_10012975_pt1 | contig 10200 bp, 6 predicted proteins | sample 7_EM_MG_FD_207223 | JGI IMG/M metagenome (GOLD analysis project Ga0307507, IMG submission 207223) | Populus trichocarpa ectomycorrhiza microbial communities from riparian zone in the Pacific Northwest, United States - 7_EM | ecosystem: Host-associated > Plants > Roots > Unclassified | place... | reverse complement strand
TATAACTGCCAAGAATTTCATATATCACGAAGAAAAATGGACAATGCATCATATTTTTAGATGATGCGTGGTCTATATGTTTTTTTTTTAATTACAAGGAATATAAACTTGAGGCTAGTTGCAAGTCACGCAGATTCACCTCTAAACTCAATAGCTTTTTTTATTTGTTATTTTTATTTTTTTAATAGCCACTCCATTGATTTTTTAATTTTTATATGTATCTTATACATGCAATGAAATAAATGTTACATATATATTTTTTTGTTTTTTATGTGGTTTTTTGATATATATCTTATATTTCCCTCTCCCTCTCTTGATCTCTTGCTGGCAAAGAAAACCTTGAACGCAATGATATTTTCTTTGATTTCCTCTTTTTTTTTGTCATTTATTTCTTAGAATAAGGTTTCAGTGTTCTTTGACTGGATTGTAATAGATGTCTCTTATTTGCTGGAACAAGCTAACATCCCTTCGATAGCCGAACTATTCTATCAAGATGCCTGGCTGGGCGCATGACTCATTTTTCAATTGATTCACGATGGTGCTAAACTCGATGGTTTGAGTTATGGATAGAAAAAGCCCTACATTAGGCATCCCTTATCTACCATTATCATAAAGGGTTTTGTCTGACTTTTTTTTTAATACAATAAATCACAATTCTCATCTTATTTTTTATGGTATCATTTTGCCATGGAGATAGTGATGTCTATCAATATTTTATATGGCTTTCAGGTGATACTATCAATATTTATTTCATAGTTACATTTTTAATAAAAAGATGGATACACGAAGACGAGATGTAATCACGTCGTTTTGCCATTTGAGTTGCCGGAGAAAGTTATGGCGAGGCCGGTGTGTTTTTCCGAGGAGCAGGGGGGGATAGGACTTTGGATTTGATTCTTGTTAAGATTAGAGTTGTGTTTGCTATTAAGTTGAAATCAGGAATATAAATTTTTTTTAAGGAAGTAAGATTCGAGGATGAAGTATTAAGAGTGTAAAAAAAATATCAAGAGATGATAATAGATGGCAATGCATCCCCCCCACTCTCTTAATTTCCATACCAGCCTCCATTTATTATTCCTCCATTAAAATAATAAAGGAATGTTGAAAATTAAAATGGGGAATTTTGACTTCTTACCAACGATTTATTTTCTTAAATTTTTCGAGTGCATAATAATCTGGAATTTCTCACGGATGGGCTAATCTATGCTTACAGAGCACGAAGCGCGGCAAGCAGTCCCCCACCAAGATAGTGGCAGTACCGTTTTCTAATAAATTTAACGAATCTAAGAAACCAACAAGCCTAAGTTAACGTTGGATCGCGCTCTCAATTTAAACCCTTGGAAGTTGGAAGTTAGAAGTCATAAACTCACAGGTTAATCTTCAGAGGCCTCACATTGCAGACCTGCTGCAAACGTAAAACTTGGTGTAATTTTTCTAATCCCGGTCATGGGCTCATGCCCCGAATCCGAGGAAGATTTCCATTTTACCCCTCTGTGCATACCCAAGATACTCTTGAACGAGAATTTGTGCAAACGGAAGGATACGGCTATGTAGAGTTTTGCGTGGTTGAAATTCTATCCACAGAATCTGGCCCCCCGCCTATTTCTAGAGGAAGGCATGACCAAGTGAACATGATAGCACAAGAATACTTCATAATGTTATAGAATTACTCCAGGAACTTGACATTGCATAGCTGCATTTTAAACTACAATATCAATGAGAATGCGCTTATTAAGAAAGCAGTGAAATCTAGAGACTCTTTAATTGCTTTGGATAGAAAAGGATGAACATATTTTAGCTCATCTCTTCTCCGTAAGAACCCTGACAACAAACATCAAATGCATCAACAATCTCAATACATAATCTGAAATAGAAGTAATGAGCCTTCTCAAAGCTCAACCGCTGATCCCCATTTTCCAGGACATGGCAAAGTTTTTGCCAACAGGAATTTCCAAGCCATTAACTTCTACCATCACACTACTCTTCTTTTCACTGCCAACTTGGAGGTCCTCAAGATATTTCTGCTCCAATGAGGTCAACTCGATGTTTGAAGCAGCGGTTACCGGCTTCCCATCAAACTCCAGTGCTGATGGTGCCCCGCTTCTACCTAATCCCAACACTGCTACCTTACTGATTTTCCAACCCTTATCTAAAGCAAACTTGCTTTCCTGAACTTCTGACCACAATTTCACAGTTCCTTGACTTACGGTTGCATAGAAATCGACATATGTTGCCGATCCGCTTGCCAGTTTCATTTCCGGGAGCTCGTCGTCATCAAGGAAAAGTTTCCCAGCAGCTTTTCCATCACTAGCCCCTGCAGGGAAGGTCACTACAAGGGCAAAAGGTGTCATTCTGGCTTCCTTAGTGATCATTCCACCCTGCTGCAGGGGTAGGATTGTGTTCTGATGCAAATGCACATTAACAACATGCAAGGGTGCATCAAGAGTGACATACTGCCCTCCTTCCGATGTAATGGCCTGTGTCATATCGAATAAGTTGTACCAACTACCAGGAGGAAAGAGTGCTTTAACCTGTGATTTCCCTTGCTCAAGCACCGGAGATATCATGAGGCTACTTCCGAGCAAGAACTGGGTGCTCAACCCGTAACACTCAGTGTAATCTGGGAAGGAGAAGAAAAGTGGTCTAGCAATTGGGGCTCCTGTCGTATGAGCCTCATAGCTCAGTGTGTAGAGATATGGAAGAATCTTGTACCTCATACCAAGTGCATTTCTAGCAGACTCAGCTACTGAATCCCATTGATAAAGCTCCTGCCTTGGGGAATAGAAGTTCGCATGATCCCTTGAGAAGGGATAGAAAGCGCCCACCTCAATCCACCTGTTGCAAAGCTCTTCAGTGGGTGCAGGATAAAACCCACATATATCTGAACCAACCATTGGTACCCCAAAAATACCAAAATTTATCATAGTAGAAATGGAATATTTCAAATCCTCCCAAGTGCCTTTATTATCACCGGTCCAGTGAGCAGCATATTTGCCTGATCCAACATAAGTGGAGCGTGATAATATAAATGGCCTCTTGCCTTCAAGACCTTGCAGGGCCTTGTGAGTAGCAATGGCCTGAGAGAATCCATAGAGGCTATGAGCATCATACTCCAAAACACCATTGTAGTGAACAGCACTGGTTGCTATGGTTTTGTACCCTATTGGAACCTGCAATCCTGAAGCATTTATCTTGTAAGGTGGATCATCCCATCTTGTTTTTGTTATGTTTTTGCAATCCAAGCAGCAGACCCAACCAGGTCCAGTTCCACTTGGACACTGCTTGCCCTTTGGGATTTTGCACAGTCCAGAACAAAAATTTGAAGCTTCATTCATGTCAATCCAAAGACCATCAACAGGGACAAGTTCATGGAACCGACGAACTTCATCACCCCACCAGTCTACTGTTTTTGGATTGAGAAAGTCAGGAAAGTTGACAGCTCCTGGCCAAACTTGAGCTAAGTAGGGCTCGCCCTCATACTTGATAAATACATCATTGGCAATGCCTCTTTGGTACACACCGTAACTAGAATTAACACCAATTCCAGGATCAATAATTACAATATACTTCATGCCAATGCTGTGTATCTTCTCTAGGAAAGCCAAAAGTTTTGGACGAGGATAGTTGACAAGGTTGAGGGTGAAGTCCTTGTGGCCATCCATGTGATCGTCATCATTCCAAATGACATCAAGTGGGATCTGAGCCTTTTTGTAGTTCTCGACAACATCTTCAACCACAGACAGGTTATGGTAACCCCATCTGCATTGGTGGAAACCTGTTGGCATCAGAATCTCATGTTTAGCAGAATGATTTTTCCCAGTTTACATTGTGAATTTTTTGATATATGAAGGCAGACGTATTAAACAACCAAAAAGAAATCTAAATTGAATTGAAGCTTCAATAGCTAGAAAAGCATGATAAATAAATCAGGAAGCACTAAGATCTATGCTTGAACGAATGGTGTATTTACGCTCTGCCTTTGTAATCCTTAAAGACAAAAGAAATAGCTTCAAGATATAGTTACCTATCCTAGTCACAACACTACTATCGTTCAAGAGATAAAGATAAACTGACAACCAAAAGCTTTTCAATCATCATATACCATTTTCCATTAATGTACTAGTGATTCAAGATTTTTTCTGTCTGTCTTTAACTACAGTATGCTTTAACATAAGACGGCTACAACATGAAGCAAATTCAGCAGCTTAAACATAACAAATGTATCCAGTTTGATAAATTGGTTTCACACATTTAACCTAAGAAGAGAGATTTGGCTCCCTATACTGGCAAGCCTTACTCGTGGAGCCATCACCATAAAACTACAGCCTAACCTTGTTCTAAAAACAATTAACTACTCCATTGGCATCTATCCTTGTTCTAAAAACAATTAACTACTCCATCGGCATATCAATAATTCTTTTCATCAAATGTCCATCCTCTTCTCGAGAGTCATTTTAAGATGGAAAATGGCCTAGGAAGTTAAGCAGGAGTGCAGGTTAAAAGCCACAGAATAACATGAAAAATTCTACAATGGTGGTAATTTTAGATTCTCCTGTGATAACGTAGCTAAACAGAAATCCCATGCCTTTCTTAGGTTTCGATCTGTCAGCTACCGACACAACAGTCTCAACAGCGAAGGGAAAAACAAGAGAAAAATCCACATTCCCCACCACGGCACCACCTAAGGACAGCCTCAGTGTCTCACCCTAGCAGGACATGGCATCGGTGGGTGCAAACTACAGGTCCATCATATGGATGCTGCGGGAATGCTGGTCAAGGTATCAGCTTCATGTGGGACACATCGATATAATTATCACAGCAATGTGATAACGATTGTAGTCTGAATCAAGATTTTCCACTTCATGTGGGGAAGATAAGCTTTTGGAGGACCGCATGACGCGCAAGGATTGAATAGTAGCAGCGCGTTTTGGGGTCCAGTGGTGTCAAGATTTTTGGCTTGCAAAGTTAAGCTAGAAAGCAGAAAATCTCAACGGTGAGATATAGAATCAAGACCCGTGTGGTATAACCCTGTCTTTATACGTAACGCGGACCAAGAGCGAAAAGATCGTTTTAATTACTGATCGAGAAAAGATAGAAAGATCATTTAGACTAAAAAAGTTGTTTCCAGAGAATTACGAAATAAATTCGAGAGGTGAGAGCATTTAGAATCGCAATAGAGGAAAACAGCTATTGGGCCAACACCACCCACCTAAATTAAAAAAAGAAACACTAAACATCCCTATCCAGCAATAACACGAGCATCCATCCGTATGTTACGCAGCACATCGACAAATCATACCGTCAACCAATCTTTCTCCACGTGCCACGCCAATCAAATGATGCTGTTTGGTCTTATGGATTACGTGTGTTTCAAAGTGATTGTTAACTTAAAAAATATGAAATTATACTTTTTAGGTATTTTCAACCTAAGGATGTCAGAATCATTCAAAACACAACACCGACAGACAACCGCATCACAGATCTCACAATAAATATCTAAATCATCATAGAGATTGGCAAATCTATTTTTAAGCAATTAAACTAATTGTAGCTATGTTTACACACAACATGCTCACTATAATATTTCCAAACAAGATATGCATAATGTCATCTAAATTAGTGGCATCACGATTTACACCGAGAGCCAGTAAACACCTGTGTTCGAAATAAGTTTTCAATGATACCGACATCCGCAAGTGTCCATCGACGCCGCGTGGATGTTGGTATTCTAGACTTCCCACGGTGAACACAAGCTACCGGAAAGGTAAATTCCATTATCAAGTCACAAAAAGAAGACAAAATGGATAAAAACAATCACAGGACCATAAACACGGAGACACACAACCAGCACATATATCGACCAAACCATACACCCTACTATCAGTAGCACACGAGTCAGTCAACATTAGAGGCCATATTTTCCCTTTTAAATATGAACCTCTACCTTATTATATCAATAAAACTTAAAAAGGAAATAAGCAGATAAGGAGGATGATGCATTGAAACAAAGAGAACAGGAGTGGAGAATAGGATCATACCAAAAGCCCAGTAAGGCATTGGAGCTGGTCTTCCAATTAAAGCGGTGTACTGATCAACAACAGCAAGAGGACTGGGTCCAGAAAAGAAGTAGAAGTCAAAAACACCCCCAATAATCTTGTATGTCAAAGAAGTCCCTCTATAGAACACATCCATGCCATTGCTGTTCAACAACAGAACAGCATGAGCATAAGCTTGGCCCTTCACCTTCCTGAGATCCATGTATACCGGATGGGACCCATATAGATCAGCATTAAGATTAATGGCGGAGATATCAGTTGTATACAAGGTGTATGGATCTCCAGGGTACAGCTTAATACCATGCGGCTGTGTGTTCTCTCCAAGACCGTACAATGAAGCATCTTTAGGCAACTGTGTTGATATCTCCAAGTACTGATCTTTAAACACCATTTCACCAAATGACCCTGAACCGTCAGAGCTTGAATTGAAAAGGGTCTGCCCATTTGATTTTCTCTTCACTGCAAAACTAAAAGGGTCTGCTATGTAGCTAAAAATTAGCTCAGAGCCTGAGTATTCCTGAACAGTTATTGGGTTCTTTCTTGATCTCCCTATTGTTTGCTTCAATGCTTGTGCTTTCTCTCTTGGTAACAGATTGTATGGCACTTCCCATCTCTGCTTCTCTGCATCAGTAATATGGACCCTTAAACGATCCTGTGTTTCATGCCTGCGCAAGTTTAATAACGTTAGTCTTTAGAGTAAGGTGCTCTGGGAGCCCTGGACGTGACAAACATGAAAACAACGGTAAAAGAGCTCACTTGACATAGAGCTGCAAGAGGGGGATATCAGGACCGTAGATTTTGTTATTTTGCTTGACTTGGAGGATGCCTACAATGCCTCCATCAGGGGTCTCTTCGATGGAAATGAGACGGTAGCCTTTGCCAATTTTGGTGGGTGTAGAAGACGAGTTTACTTGATAGAAAGATAGGAGCAAAACAAGAAGAAAACTAAAGAAGAACAGAGAAAAAAAAGAACCAGTAGAGGAAAACATTGTAACTAAACTAGCTAGTTGTGGTGTGACTAGCGAGGAAGAGGCTCTTTTTAAGGACGTGTTTGAGGGGTTGTTTAGTGTTTAGAGTGCCATGAAAGGAGAGTGTAGAGTAATCAGCACGTACATGTGAGGCAGTGATTGGGGCATGAGGGCCATCAGTGCCATGTGATGATGATGGCCAGTGGCCCCATTAGTTGAAAGCCACATTTTTTCCTCCATAAATTTTTGTCTCTTTTGGTAATTAGCTTCGTCTATTAGAATATCTCTCCGAATATGAAAGAATATCTCGAAGGCAATTTGTTGACATCCTCTGCTTAAATGTGCATCGTTATTCTTATTCATGGATGGAGGGTTTTGAAGGGCTTTGAAAATGCTGATGTTATATGTTTATCCAGGTAGCGGATAGAGAGGATTAATGCCAATGCCAGCTGGAAAAGACGAGCAAGTCGTATCATACTAATAACACCTAGTTCGGCCGATGGGTTGACTTAAAGTCCAGGATCTTGGCAGATTTTAAATTACAAAAACTTTTGCTTATAATCGGACTCGTCAAATTTGAATGACCCGTAAATAAACTTGAAATTCAGGTTATCCGCCGTAAGTTAAGGGAGGTTTTATTTTTTATTTTTTAATAAATTTAAAAAATATAAAATTAATTTATAAACACTTGATCTTACATTTTTTTTATATTTTTTTTATAGATCATATTTACATAGATTATTTTTTTAATTTTCCAGTATGAAATAATTATATATAATCTATTTTAATACAGATTGTTTCTTGGATTTTTTCTTGTAAGATAAATATATTATATTTAATATTTATTTTTTATAACCTACATTAATCTTTTAATATGAATTAATTATATTACACTTAACATTTTTTTTATAACTTGTATTTACATGTGTTGTTTCAGAATATATTTTTTTTAAGTGTTTTTATGTATGATATTAAAATCTTAAATATTTTTTTGTTTGTTGATTGGGGTTAACTTGTATGACTCAGGATTCAATTTCTTAATTGAATAAATTTAAAATCAGGTTTAATAACTATAATCTGGATAATGAATGCTGTGAAAGAAATCCTAAACTTGACTCACATGCAATAATATGTTGAATCAAGCCCCCTCTCTCGTGATCTTGGTGGAGAAATTCTTCAGTGAAATCAATTAATTATATTTATAGGAAAATAAAGATAAAAATATGAAATATTGAACAAAAAGATAAAGTTTAAAGTACTTGCTCTTCTGTTATAAGAGGAGGTATTTCTTTTCGTCTCCACTATTATGACAGTGCTATTTTGTAATTCAGATCTATTCATGTTTATTAATATGCTACTACAATGCCTTTATCTAATTGGTTATTTTGCCAGAGCAGCTGAACTTTTGGCCTTTGGCAATTATACCCCAGCATTTGCCAAAGGAATTGGCTAGGGGCACTAACATATTTACGAGTGTGAATTATGCATCTTGCTCGGCAGAATTCGCAGGGCCTCATATGGTAATTAGTTCTTATGCATTACCAGCACCCTTTTATATGCATACAGAGCTGAAATGCGTGTAAAATTATTGTCAGCGGCAAGTGATCTGGGCACAGTTCTCCTTGCAAGGTGACGGGAATATTTATTTTCAGTTGATGTGCGCAATTCCTAACTTTATGTCGCAATTCTTAATATGTATGTTGCTTTTTTTTTACTTATTACTGTTTATAAATTTATAGTTTTATTATTTTTAGAAATTCGATTGGTTTTTTTTACTTGTGAATGAAAAATTAAAAAGGGGGTTCTTCAAGTACCAAAAATGGAACATTTAGTGCGGAGGTTTATAGCTAGTAATCATGTTATTAAATCAAATAAACTTGATAAAATTTATATTAAATCCAGCTAAAATACGACTAGTTTTCAATAAATGATATTTTTTTTTTGTTAAAAAAATCTTCCTCTTGTTAAATTTAAATGTAAATAAAATTCAGCTCAAGTCTTCTAACTTTTTTTTTTTTTTTGAGAACTCATTTTACATCCATAACCAATTAGTATTCTATCTTCTTAAATAAAAAAAGGGAAGTAAAAGAAAATAAGAAAAATTATCAGACAAAGATCGACAACGGCACAACCTGACCGCGTGTGTCTGATCATGTTATACAGCCTCGTAACCGTTCATAAATATCGTCACTTTCTCCCCCATCACTCTTTACTTTCCTATATTTATCACAGTAAAAAAATGCCTTTCATTTCAAAGGTCGGTGTACATGAATTACAGTTCCGAGACAAAAAGCCATACAAATACCTCAAATTCGCTCTAGATTCTTGCTTTTGACTCACTCGTTTTCATAAAGAAGGACGTAGCTTAAAAGTTAATTGATTAAGCTTTAAATTTATTTTGGAGAGATAATTAATTCGAATTTTATAAATTTTAGAATTGTTGAAGATTTACGTTAATTTTAAAATTTGTAAAATTAGTTGAGACATGCACAAACTAACTCAAACACCCACATTAATAAAACAAAAATCCAAAAGAAAAATCAAGCTTCACAATTTGTCACTGCCGAAACTGACACGAATATACATCAAGAACAACAAAGATATCATATATTCATGAACATCTTATGCAAGTACAGTATACGCACTCAGATCCAGAAAACAATAAATTAAAGATAGCTTCAATAATTCTACCACTACTTTTTTCGTGGTGTAAAAGATTCTATAAACAAAAAGAAAAAAGAGGCAAAGCCCACCTAGCTCGTTCGACCAAGCAAAGCCCATATCGCCTATAGGGTTTCCACGATTTTTAACCTGTTGAGTCCCTGATAGATGCATTGCGTTTGTGTATGCCATGTTGTTGTGGTTGTAGTTTAAAAAAAATTGTTTTATAAAAAATATTTTTAATTGAGATTGGTTTGAAAAAATAGGTGTTTGGTTAAAACTGTGGTTGAAATTAAGGTTGAATAAAAAGTAGTTTAATGTGTTTGGTTAAGAATGCTTTTAAAATTAAAGTTATAAAATAATTTTAAAATATATATATATATTAAAATTGATGGTTTTTAATTTAAATGTTGTAAATTTAACTATTGTTATTACTTCATGAAATAAATAATACTTTATATAAAATATTTTTTATTATGCCATTAAACCATCTACAATTCCATTACGTACAAAAT
>Ga0307507_10012974_pt1 | contig 10201 bp, 6 predicted proteins | sample 7_EM_MG_FD_207223 | JGI IMG/M metagenome (GOLD analysis project Ga0307507, IMG submission 207223) | Populus trichocarpa ectomycorrhiza microbial communities from riparian zone in the Pacific Northwest, United States - 7_EM | ecosystem: Host-associated > Plants > Roots > Unclassified | place... | reverse complement strand
GAGATAGACTAGAAACTTGATTTACCAAAATATGCCCACTGTTACGTACAATCCAACCCCTAAAAGAGTACGTTTGCGTTCTTGGCTCATATTAGTATGCTTTTGGTTGGGATCTTATCAATCGGCCGTTAACTCTGGAGACTGCATGCCGACATATTTAGGCTCCATGAAGGCATGGAATAAGTGATTCTGATAGGCATAACTATTATTTTCAAAAAAAAAAAATGATTACTATTATATATGGAGAAGAAGTATTAAAGGAAAAGGTCAGAAGAATTTAAACTTTGGAGGAGGTATGGCTATTATAGTCTCCTGTAATTCTTAAAGCGATGCTAAATCAGTGGTTTGGGATGGAATATCATTGAGTATCTATAAAGTTTTTAGTCAAATTACTAATAGCTTGTAGCTGGTATGTCTGTTACCGGTTGTTTCAATTAACCAGTAATCCAAGATGGATGAGCAATTCTTATTTTTTTTTTTTTTTTGTTACGCAAGAGAAGTTGGAAGACCAAGAACACGAATATTAATTTTAAAATAAAAAAAAAACTAATAAAAAAAAAAAATTGGGCGCTAATGGACTTGAAAGACCAAATCTAGCTATATATGCACCTAACCTAAAAGAAAAAAAAATATGCCTAGAATGTCATATTAGCTCCTTTTAACTCTTTTTTTCTATTAAATAAATAGAAAAATAACATGTAGTTTGCCTAATGTTTTTAAAAATAACTCAAAAAACTCATCATTTATTTGTGCAACTGATGTGTCATCCATAATATTTTTTAACTTCTAAGAACTAAAATGTGATAGACATTAAGGATAGAAATGTAAATACCTAATAAAGCATGAACCAAACGTGAAAATAGAAATATTGAGGATCAAATTGCAGTTTTCCGCACTTTGTGAACAATGCAAATGAAAAAAAAAAACTCTATTATTTTTTTATATTAATTTGATTCTTGTTATTTCAATTATTTTAATAATAATCTAAAATTTTATTTTACAAAATTGATATTTCACTTAACATTATATATGGTATCTCTGACAAACTTGCATAACAATTTTTTACAGAACAAATTAATCTTGGCAATATAATTAACTTGTGAGAGCTAAAGTGAGAAAAAACAAAGATATGAGAGAGCTAAGTAGCATTCTTGAACTATTTCGTACATCAACCAACATTAAATATCCTTTTTGAATGATTTTATGAGAAGTACTTCTGGTTAATGTTGATATTAATAATTGAACCTAGAAACTTAAAGAATGAAACATATATTCTTGATTGCTAATCTAACCCCTTGACATTTGAAAGAGTATATATTAGAAACCCCACTAGATAATTATCCCTACTACACGTGGATTAACACAAACTAAAACAAAAGCAAAAAAAAAAAAAAAATCCACATCCACAATATTGCATAATACCAATGAAAATATATACTGATATTTAAACATTGATTATATCAAGAAAAACTTTACAAACAGAATCACGAACAGTAACTAGTCGATGGAAAACCTATCATTGGTTATTTCTATTTTTTGGTCATTTTATTGATAATATAATTACCAATGGATTTTCAAATGAAAAAAAGGCACCAACAAAAAGAATTTATTAGTATTTTTTTGTTAATACTTCTATCGGTGAGTATGGCAAATCACTGACAAAATAAATCGCTGATAATTTGATATGTGGTTGAATTCATATTATCGATAGAATTATTATGTCAATGATTCACATAATTTTAGTGGCAATTGTCACACCCAGACCTTGCGACTTCTTCTCTAAGACATTCCAACTCCTTTCGGTGTTGAGCTTCCAACTGAGTTCTTTCTCTGTTATCCATTTGTCTTTTTCTCAAACGAGTGTTATAGGTGTGTTTCAAATGGTAAACCTATATTTCAACCTGCTAAATGAAAATTATGCAATCATGTGCAAGTGATGATACTATCAACATGAAAAATACAGATTCAATGTGAACTCGCCCTTCACAGGGTGACAACCTAATAGGTTCTAACCACCGAGTGCATCAAGGGGTAGGTTACTATCTAATCTCAAAAGGTCTCTCGCATGCTTAGTGATCGTCCTTGAAAGGTTGATATGAGGTTTACAAGTAGTCTGAAGATAGAGGCTCTATGTAATATCAGATTGGCATATCAACCAATATCGAGTAAACAATCAAGCGAGAGTTGGATTGTGTTGCGATGTAGTGGTCGCACAAATTAATTACCCTAGCTTAAAACACTACACATAAGATAGTATAGAGCAAGTAAGGGGTCGATCCCACAAGGAAGGTCTAGTTCAGATTTTTATGTTATAAGATATGCAATTTGGGGGGGGTTGGAAGTTATCTAGGCTAAAAGCAAAAGAAAACATAAAACTATCAAGTGAAAGTAAATAAAATCAGAAAATTATCAAAAGAGCAAACCTTGGTTTCAAGTAAACATTCACCTATAAAAATCAGAACTGATTACTGAAATGATACATCAATTTTATATTCTGAATATTTATGATTAGCACTTGAAAGTGCATTCTCATTGAGGTTTTATATCATCATATTGCACTTCAAGTATTATTAAATTCTCTAACTTAAGCATGTTTTATAATAACAAGTCTGATAATATAAGATAACTTTAATTTATGGTAAATGCTCATTTTAAATGCAGACATATCTCACAATTCAAGCGATTGATTGATGTGATTAACTATTGAAAGTAAAAGGACAAAGAAAGAGCTAAGTTTAGAGAAGAGATGTTGGTTCAAACTGGAACACCATTCAGTCATTGGGTCATATTTGGAGCTATATACCTTGGATTTAGGTCTAGTTTATATGGATGGAAAGCTAAGACATAGGCCTAAAATATCCATGAGAGTTCAAAACTCAATTTTTTTGTTTTGGAGTCCAAATATTAGCATCAAAAGAAAAGTCTGAATCTATCTTACAACCCAAACACTGTTTAGTATTCAGTCCATATCTCGGGTTCTAGAAGTTCAAATAAGCTCATTCTTCTTTTGGTGGAAAGCTGAGACAGATTCCTATAACTTTCATGAGACCACTTTGCCAAATTCTGATTGTAGCAATACCATTTCGTCCAGAAAAAAAAATCCATACCTAAACTACAAAATCCACTAAGCCAATAGCTGGCCACTAATTCAATAGTTAATTACCAAATAAATAGTTCTTTTTAGCCTGTAAAATAAGGAATTTGCCATACATTTAGGCATCTTGATTTTCAGATCAAGATCATTTTCTTGCTTTCTCTCTTTGTAATGTTCAAGTTTTCTTTCATGTTATATTAATATCTTGTTTATGCTTTTCATTTCCTTTTCTACTTTTAGTTAACTTATATCATAATTATGTTATTATCTTATTTATTTATGTTCTTCTTCTTTATTATGTCTAGCTAAGTTAATTATGTCAAGGTGAAAAGGTTTTACTAATGGTATTACAATAAGTATAATATAAACTCAACATGGACTTCAATTGTTGTCTAATTTCGCAAGTGCACGAATCGTAACAAGTAATAAAGTGATGAGTAGAGTATCGTCGCACGAGGATTTGTAAAAATTACCACTAATTACCAAAGTCTTTTAAATTATGATATATTTGAGGAATCGAATGAGATAGTTTATAAAACAAAAATTAATGATTAAAAACAAACAACCAATTGATTAAATATTAATGAATTCAATTGTATTGGTTCTAGGATTTCTGACTTACCGTAACTATTCCTATGTGAACTTTCTCAATTGAATTAATTACTCCTAACGTTGATAATCAGGTTTTTCTAATTTAAACATTAATATCTCTCGAGTATCAATGAATTATTTTGACAAGCAAATTTCATATACTCTACAAAAGTTTTGAACTTGTCGAAATTTATTAAGTATCGTAAAATCTGTAACGATTATAAAAGTTCCTAGGATATCTCTATCCTATAATTTCTTAAAGTATTTCAAATAATAGCTAAAACAATTATCACTTCTCAGTCTCAAATTGAATTCTAAATTATGCAGATGTTGGCCAAACATACATAAGCATTACACATAGAATGAAATACTCAACAACTTAATGTAATAATTTGATCGAAGAAATTATTCACATATTCATAGTAAGGTTACATCAAAAATCCCAGAATAAAAGTCTACTCCATAGTTAAATTAAAGAGAAACAAACTTGATACAATGAACACCACTCAAAAGCAGAGAATGGCAGTGGAATAGATAGGTGTCCTCCAAATCTTCTCTGTTTTTGCCTCTGTTTTTCGTCCCTCTTTTGTGCCGCCTCTTCTTCTTTCTTTAGTCTATTTTAGGGTTTCTCTATGTATGCCTCCTTTTCTTGCAGACCCCTCCTTTTTTCTTTTAAATTGTGGCCTTTTTACCCCCGCTGGAATGAAGACAGTTTCCTTTTCTGATTTGAATTCCTTCCTACCCAGACATTACGGGCCAGATTTGAGGCAGGAAACGTGCGAATTCAAAGATCTCTATTTCCGGATAAATTGTAGAAAATCAAATCTTCTTTCAAACAACACCAATCTTGCAATTTTTGGACTTCTGAGACTTGAGATAAGGGCCATAAACCGAGACAGTATTTGGAGTACAGGAAGTTCGGGTCTGATTCAATCCTTGTTTTTCGACTCGCTTTTTGAGCTTCGAAATAGCAAAACTGAGTTATATGCCCTTCATATGTTTTGTAGATCTTCATCTCAGATATTTGAAAATGGTGACGAACATCTGGAACTGAGTTGTATAGCTTCCTTTGTAGCACACAATAAATCAATGTTCGGTTTTACTACCGGATTCTGCTTGCTCAATAACCTAGTATCTAAAAACACATTAATTTCCCATGAGATCAATAGTTCAAAAAGGGATCCAAAATTCTAATTATCTTGTGCAACACATCCAAAATATTTCAAAATCAAGCATGAATAATGGAAAATATACATGCTAAAAATTCCCTTATCAATGCCTATATCCAAGAAAGTTTGCTATTAACATGTCTTATCATTTTTATCTTATTCACTCTTAATACATTGCTTGTTAAATGATTAATCTAGATTTATGTTGTATAACACTTGGTACAATAAATGTTTAATCCTTCATAGTTTTCAGCCGACATCATTGTTATGAGAGGAACTTGATTTGTTGTTAACATAAGTTAGCATCATGAATACCTGATAATATTTATAAGTATTGGTGTTACTTAAATAAGATAATTAATATGATCATGTTAATTATTTATAATAAACTATTAAGGATAAATTATCCTATTAGAACCTCCTTTGTGTGTGGTTTCCAGTTGAGCAATAAAAAGAGTTTATAATATACTTATTTCTAATACTATTAGTGGATCCTCTAACCTTGACATCTATTTTTATCATTGTTTAATCCTCACATTAATCTCACATCTTAAAGATCTCTTTAACTATTTGTTAAAATATATATATTATTTATAATTTATATAGTTGATCTCCCTATGGTTCGACCCTGGTCTTGCCGGGTTATTTATTACTTTGATAATCCTACACTTGAGATAAGACATCAACTCTTTGATCGTTTCAATTTATCATTTCTTAACATTAGTTAATTAACGGATCTGCCGTATAACTAACCATAATCATCGAATTCTTGTAAAAGCAAGATCCACCTAATCAACCTCGGTTTGGACTCTTTTTTCTTTAAAAGATACCTCAAAGCTGCATGGTCAGTAAAACCAAGTAAATATGACCTGAATCTTTCTAGAGCAAACATCACTGCAAAAAGTTTCTTTTCAGTTGTATGGTAATTGCATTGTGCTCCGTCCAACATTTGGTAGGCATATGCAATAACATGCAAATTCTTTCCTATTATTTGCCCAAGTACAGCCCCTACTACATAGTCACTCGTATCACACATTATCTCGAAAGGCTCATCCCAATTTGGTGGTTGGATGATAGGGGCAGATGTGACACGCCTCTTAAGCTCATCATGGGCATCTTTACATGCTTGATCAAACACAAAATCCACTTTTTTGGCTAATAATTTGCACAAGGGTGTTGTAATCTTCGAGAAATCTTTGATAAAACGTCAATAGAAACCTGCATGGCCAAGAAAATAACAAACTTCCCTCACGCATGAGGGGTAAGGCAATGATAAAATAACATCTATTTTATCTTTATCAACCTCTAATCCACGCGAAGACACAACATGCCCAAGAACTAGTCCTTATGCTACTAAAACAACACTTTTTATAGTTCAAGACAAGGTTGGTTTCAATGCATCTTTTCAAGATCAAAGATAAATTTTCTAAAAACATATCAAAAGAATCATCATACACCATGAAATCATCCATGAAAACCTCAACTGGATGTTGGTTTGGATGCTTTGGGACTTGTTTCTTCACAAAACTTGTCTGCTGGCAGAATTCATGTGTCATCTTATAAATATCATATCTCTCTCATATGAGCTCATTTTCTATTGAAATTTGGTAGGCTAATAGGCCTTTGAGTCAGGAATACAAAAAAATTAAGTTTTTATCAAATGAAATTATGTAGCTTAAGATATTCAAGTTGGAATGGATGAAGGTCAACATTGGCAAAATGCGAGATTTGTCTTTGAAGGTTGCGATCTTCATGCTCTTTCTCTTGTTATTTTTCTTTCCATATATTTACAGAAAGGTATGGATGTTAGCTTTCTAATTCTACTGGAATCACTTCGTTTCGACCTCTAGAGCTCAAGCTCTGCACAAAACATCGATCAGTGGTCAAATCTGTCAATTATCTTCAATTTACTTCTTTTTTAATCTTACATCCAAAAATGTCTTCAAAACATAAAATAAAGAATATCAAGACATTTTATATATATATATATAATAGGCAAAATATTAGGTAAATATGGGTAAAACTATTAAATAATATAGTTACATCATTCAGCCTCTAAAACTCAAAAAACACAAAAACTCTATACATCTAGTAGGAAACATCATACACTATTGAGATATCCCTTGTTTTTCTGCAATTGTCATAACACCATGACATGGAGGTCCATGGATGGGCTAAACCTCCTCTAAGTTGGTAGTAGAAAACAAGAAATGATCATATTGGTTCATTAAACCTGAATGATTTAGAAAACTGCATTCCCGACATTGATCCCAACTAAATCATATAGCCTTGCAGTTCTATTATTCTCGAAAAGATGGAGCACCAAGTATGTTTTGATTTGTGATTTCTTTCCCTTCTGATACGTAAAAATATATAAAAAATAACAATTCATTCGAATAGTTTAAAATCTTAATCTTTATCTAATGAATGGGCTGCAATATTGATAATCATTTTATTAAAGCATGGCTCTCTCAAACTTACACACATGGAAAAGAAACACTCTAATGCTCATCAAATATTATGTAAAGCTTTCATTCCTTGATAGTCGTCATCATGCAAACCCTTGATTACACCAGAGTTAATAATCGGCTACATGATAGCGTCTTCAACTGAGGAATGGTTGTTAAGCCCTAGAATATGACCTAACTCGTGCAATCCAAGCGTCCCAATATCATAGCTTCCTTGAACTGCATCTTGTGACCAGTTTTGTCCGGCATTAAAATACATGGTCCCGTCTGTTGGTGGACATGCATGACCGAGTACACCATCAGCAAAACCTGGATGAGAGCTCTTATTGACAAAACCAATCTTGATATCTGCACTACTAATAGAACGACCAATAAATTATATGCAAAAGGGGCTTCGCCAGTCCATGATTTTAAAGCATAATCTCTAATAGGACCAATTACATCTGTTTTGGTACCAGGTTGAAGTCCCCAGTTAAGGTATCCCCTCGTATATGGCCACTTAGGCGCTCCATCAAAGTATGCGTATTGGATATTGTAGCTACCGGCGGCATGCATTCTAGTTTTGCCATCAATGATATCCGGCACCCCACATCGTGGCATCATCATCCGCGATATTTTTTCGCCATCTAAGATTCCAGTTGGCTTCAAGTTGAAATTAAGCTGTTAGGTTTTGATAGCCATATCTAAGTTGTTATCGAAATGATCATGGTTTTCTTGAGGATTATGATTTAGGTAGCCAAAATGGTGGAGGTATTTGTTGAGTTTATGTACACCTTCCGCTTTATCACCTATTTTGGATCCCTGTAAATGCTTTATAAATTCAAAGGAAGGATGTATGTGCTCATTTGGGTGTGCCCAAATTGCTTTAGATAGGTTAGAGAGGAGTAGGAAGCAAAGAAATGCAAAGCACAAAAAGGCTTTGGATACCATGACTTGATTATATGCACTTGCCAACACTCTTTAGGTCTTCTTATATTTATTTGTATATGAAAAATCTAAGTTTAGTTTTCAATCTATATTTTCTGTGCTTGTTCACAAAAGGGGCTCAAGGCCCGACAACAACAAGAGAACCTAGCTCTTTACAAATCTGAACTCCCCTGCACTGCAGAACGTTTTCCATAGCCTCTCCTTTATAAAATCAGAATGTTCTAAAAAAACATGTCAAGGCACTTATCTGCACTAGTGCTGGCTTCTCAGTACACATGAATGATAGAAGATTATTCTTTCCAAAGTTTATTCTAATTGAAATAGCATGAGCAGTCTATGCATGCATTTACAAGCTTCAACATCAGAGGAATGTCTTCATTAGAGTTGCAAATGTACCAACTCGGCAAGAAAAAGCTCGTAAAATTTCCTTCTCCGTTCTTTTTTTTTTTTGGCAGAGGTTGTTCCTTGCTATTATTTCTTTCATGCAGAATTTTGATGGATTGGATTTTTCACTCGTCCGTGCAGTTATATTGAAAGATTAAACAAAAGGAAGCAGAGTAGAATTCTGCAGATATGTATTTTAAAGGGAAATCACTTTTCTTGATTACATCTATCTTATTCTCACGTGTATATATAGGTTTACACAGATTTGTATTCTAAACAAATATTTGAGTATTTGAAGGGGAATAAACTAGAGATTACAAATTTGAATTTCAAGCTAGTTAGTATCCTGCAGAGTCTTTGAAATACTCTCCTCATCTGATGGCAATCCTGATCCTGCGGCAACTGTGAAGATATTCTCTCCTGATCTGTTGGTAGTAGCTGTCAATACTCTAACACCCCCCCCTCAAACTGTTAGGGAGAATACACACAGACAGGTTGCTTTTTAGAAGTGTAAAACGAGTGGCAGAGTGACCTTTTGTAAAAAGGTCTGCAATCTGATCTTTTGTGGAAATGTGTTTAACTTGGATATCACGATTAATCACCTTCTCCCTGATGAAATGATAATCAATCTCTATGTGTTTCGTTCGTGCATGGAAAACAGGATTAGAAGCCAAGGCAATTGCACCTATGTTGTCACACCATAAATTCGGTGCTGTAGGCAACGTGATTTTCAAATCATGGAAAATCATACAAAGTCAATACAATTCAGCAGTTGTATGAGCCATGCTTCTGTATTCAGCCTCAGTGCTGGATCTAGAGACAACCCCTTGCTTTTTACTACTCCAGGAAATGAGATTTGTGCCTAAGAATACTCCATAACCAGTGGTGCTGCATCTGTCATCTGGATCTCCTGCCCAATCGGAATCACAATAAGCATTTAGTTTGATATCTCCTGGCACATAATAAAGACCAATATCGATAGTGCCCTTCAGATATCGTAGTACACGCTTCACAGCTTTCCAATGGACATCACGAGGACAATGCATAAATTGGCATAACTGATTTACTGAATACGCAATATCTGGTCTTGTGATGGTGCAATATTGAAGAGCACCTACAACTCTTCTATAGTCAGTGGGATCAGGTAATATATTACCAGTAACAGATGACAGCTTTGGTCCTGAAGAAGACGGATAGTTCAAAGGTTTCGCACCAATCATATATGTGTTGTGCAGTAAATCAGTGATGTATTTAGCCTGTCGCAGGTGTAAGCCTTCTTGATTTCGAAGTGCTTGAATTCCAAGGAAGTAGCTCAATTCACCCAAATCTTTAACTTGAAACTCTGTTTTCAGTTTATCAATAAAGTGATGAATTGCTTGGGTGTTAGAACCTGTGACAATAATATCATTAACATACACTAATACAAACATGCAAATAGTGGCAGTAGTGTATGTAAATAAGGAATAATCCATTTTCGATTCTGAAAATCCATACTCAACCAGTTGCTGTAAAAGTCGTTGAAACCAAGCTCTAGGGGCTTGTTTAAGGCCATAGAGTGATTTATGCAG
>Ga0307507_10012973_pt1 | contig 10201 bp, 11 predicted proteins | sample 7_EM_MG_FD_207223 | JGI IMG/M metagenome (GOLD analysis project Ga0307507, IMG submission 207223) | Populus trichocarpa ectomycorrhiza microbial communities from riparian zone in the Pacific Northwest, United States - 7_EM | ecosystem: Host-associated > Plants > Roots > Unclassified | place... | reverse complement strand
TTTATATATTTTCCTTGCAAAAGACGCCTAAATGAGAAGTAGTTTTAGCGTTGTATTTTCCCCATATTATGTTTGCGAGAGGGACCATAGGCAAGAGGTTTTGGCCTAAGTATTTTCAGTCACCGTGGTGGATTAAGGAGAGGGTTTCTTTTGTTGTTTGTTTTGATTTATAGGTTTTGTTCTTTCCATAGCTAGCGCTGCACGAAGCTTCTTATATCTAAAAACAATGAACACCTGATAAAAAAAACAAAAGATAAAAAAGATATCAGATATGGGTCACGAACGATCTCCTCTACACCTCCGGCGATTGAAAACTCAACACCATGAGAATTCATCGTCAACATCCACTCCCGTACTCTCAGTGAGCTGCACTCGCACTCTCAGTGAGCTGCACCGTCCCCCTCCCGCCTTATTTCCCTTATCATGTCCTAGGAGCCTGGCGTACTTGTTTCTAGTGGTCGTTTGGCTCTAATCCCTGCTTTCTCCGCACGTGGTTCTCTCCTTCGCTTAGCACTTGCACGGTCGACACCCCATTGCTCTCGTCAATGGGTCAGTCGCAGTCCCGGGTTATCGTTGAAGTAGTGGCCCCGGTGGCTCTGCTCCGTTGTATTGCACTATCTGCTTGGATCACTATTCAATAGCATTGGCATCATCGAAAAGTCGTGATCTCGTTTCGGTCCTCCCTCCCTGCTACTTCTACTCAATTGGACACACCCTTCCCTTTCCTCACTTGGTCTTCGTCCGTGGCTCGGTTACAGACAACACCCCCCACTCGGCTCGGTCGCTTTGCTCTCCGGCCACCATCCACCTCCCTTCTTCTTTTTCGCACTCGTGGACTCCCGCGGCCTAACCCGCGACACGTTCTACCATTAGCCCGCAGCCTGGGTCTATATGGCTCCGGTACGATTACCTTCCTGCCTATTTATTTTCCGTTATAAGCATAGCCAGGGATCGTCCTAGCCCGTCGCGGCGGATGAGTTTTCTCTGGTGCCTCTACTTCGGATTTGGGTTTTTTGGGTTTTTCTCAGTGTTGGGTTTTTTCTTGTGTTTTTGGTATATGCTTTCTTTTGGTTGAGAGTTTCTTGTATATTTTGTTGTAGTTTTCAGCGCCCGGGCGTTTGGTGCGGCTTTTAGACCAGGGGTTTTTCTCCCACGGTTTCCACCGCCTCAACGATGGGTTGGACTGAGTGAAAGTTTGATGCGGCCATATACTTAGGGATCCGTGGTATTTTTGTACTTATTGCTTCGGCCTTCGGCCTCAGCTAGAAATAAAATTTAAAGTATGATAAAAAAAAAAAGAGAGAAAAAAAAAGAAAAAGAGAAAAAAGAGATGAGATTTGAGTCACTAACCATCTCCCTTACACACCCGGCGATTAAAATCTCAAAACAAGGTGAATTCATCGTCAACATCCACCACCCCCGCACCCTCAGTAAGCTGCACCCGCACTCTCCGTCAGCTGCACCCTCCCCTTCCCGCCTTACTTCCCTCATCATGTTCTTGGGCCCTGGCGTCCTTGTTTCTAGTGGTCGTTTCCCTCAATCACCCCCTCTTTTCGCTTGCGCTTCGCTTACTCGCTTAGCGTTCGCACGGTCGGCAACACCCTTTCGCCCATGTTACAGACGGCTGGGACTACAGTTCGCAGGAGGAGACAACATTTCAACAGGCCACGGTCGATTTCTCAGTTCTCTTCACTTGCATTAGAGGCTGTCTAGTCAGACACCCACACGGTTACCGATAGTTTCCATGCTTATTGGGTATACCCCTCCTCCGCCCCTTCAGGTCTCGTCCCGTTGCTCGGTTACAGCTACAGTCCATTCACTCGGCTGTCACCTTACTACCTCCGCCTCCCTAGCCATTGCCGGGGTCGCGCCTCTCAGTTGCGCTCTGTCGTTGTATTGCACTGCCTCGGTGGCGAATGTCAACACCTTGGGTTCTTGAGTAATGTTGACAAGGCCACATGGTTCATAGAGTTGGTCTTTTACAACCTTACGCGGTTTATTGTGACTCCCACACCCCCTTCGTCCTTCCTTCATTGTTGGTTTCTTCGGGTTTTATTAGTTGTTTATCAATTATTTACTTTGTTGGTGTCTACGGCAAGGGTTTTGCTGTTGATCCCTTCCCATGTATTTATTTGTATTTTGCTTTTCGACCGCTTAGTCGGAGGGGGATTTCTTATTTGGTGTGGCTGGTGTGCGGTTGGTCTCGTACCAGAGGGACTTGCGTTGATGGCTTTTTCCCTGGTCCCGGGGTGGATAAAACTGGGGACGGCGTTTTTTCTTTGCCATAGCTAGTGCTCCGCACCCTCTTTGTTCACAGGAGTTGATAATACAAAGCAAATGAATAAAAAAAAAAAAGAAAGTAAAAAAAGAAAAAAAGAAGAAAAAGAAAAAGACATGAGATTTGAATCAAGCTACACGCCCAATACCACCCCCCCCCTACATTCTCCTTCAACACACAACCCGCTTTGCTTACGGGACACCTCTCCACGCCTCACCTCCTCACCTTGTCCCCCGATGGAGATCCCACCCATCCCCCCAGGCAATCAGGCCCTGGCAGCCTCCCTCTCTGTACCAACATCCTCGGCCTGCAAGAACCTCCCTCCCCCTCACCCTCGGCACAGTCGTCACCCCCTCTTGCCTTTCTTGCAGAAATCTTCGCCGAGACCAGGAACAGCCTTCAAGTGAACCCCGACCTGGTGCAAGACCTCTCCCCTCATCCACTCCAAACCAGAACCGCTGGTGAAGAGTCTGTCCTCTCCATCTTCTGTACAATAGTCTCTGGCATAGTGGTCATCACCACCCAACTAGACCCGTCAACTGCCAGGTCTCTCAGATCCGTAAAGAAAATCAGGAGCTTTGCTCTCACCTTCACGACCTTTCTTGGGGGATTGGCAACGAATCGGCCACCCATGAGTACATCTACCCACCATAATCCGCCAGACGTGACATGTCACATTGTCTGACAATAATGGTTAATATGGCTTGCCACATAGCCTCCAGCTCTCACCCCACGGCCCCCACAGCCCCCACACAGCGCCTTCCTGCTAGAGGTCAGCCAACCCCGGTTCCCAGCCAATGGGCCCTCCGCCCTAACCCCGTGCCCCCTCTCATGCCCTCCCAGTGGCCACATCAGAACAATGTAAAAACCAGTCCTGGTCTAACAAGGGGGGTTATGGTCCCCCTGGTCCTCCTGGTCCACCCTGATCCACCCTGGTCCACATATTTGTTAAAATTTGAAAAAGTGTGGATCAGAATGGATCGGAGTGGATCAGGTGGACCACGGGGACCCCGACCCCCCTTGGTGGACCAGGAGCGTTCAGGACCACCTTGGACCACGCTCCGACATTTTCCTGATGCAGACCTGCCCCTCCCTTACCTCACGAAAATACCGACCCCTCTATCCAGTGCCCTTTCTACGACACCAAGCTCAAGAAAATGTTCGGCAACCCCAAGCTGTATGCCAAGACCTTCCCACATTCTTGGGAAGCGGAACAATTCCGGGCCAACCAATATGATTTGTCTATTTTCACCCCTACCACGCTCCACCCGGGCTATGCTCTGAGGACCACAACCTCCCCCACCTATGGGCAAGTGGCCGGCTCCAGCCCAGGTAAAAGGAAGAAGAAAGCGAGAGGGGCCTCGGCTACAGAGGTAGTGAGAGATGGGGACAAAGAGGTTAAAACCCCGGCGTCCCTCCCCCTGGCCGCAAGACGTTTCATCGCCCCCAGATCTAACCCCACCCCCCACGCGCTTCCCCAACGCATAGCTGCCTCCTTTCCAGACATAGCTGCCGCCACCCTTACCGCGTGAAACTGCCTCCTCCTAAAAGGTTTCATCGCAAAAGTCAACAACTGAGGCCCTGTTTCGCTTACGGGCACCAACCTCAACACCCCAGCAGCGTGCTACTCCCCATACTTCGATGCTCTCACCCGCCGCCTCAACTAATCCTTCCCCATCGGTGATAACCCCTGGCTTACGTTTACCCAGGCGACAACGGCTACATAGTTGGCAATTCACTTGATCCCGACCCACGTGCTCCCTGATGACGACGAACAACTCCTTACCTTCATCAAAAACTTCATCCACAACGCCAAGGCGGTCATGATTGGCTCAGCCAGGTACCTTAACAATGACCCAGCTGCTAGGCTCTCCAAGCCGGCCACTGCAGTGGTTGTCTCTGTTAACCCTGACGACGTTCCCACTCTCCTCCCAGCCCTCTTCCTCTTTTCAAAGCAGCTCAAGGTCGAGAAAATGACGCAAGCTAACCGCTACCCCCAATGCCTCAACTGCTACCGTTTCGGACACGCCCATGCCCGATGCACCGAGAAACACCCAACTTGTCCCTATTGCGCACTTCATCATACTCGCTCAGCACACGGCTGCCAGAACCCAACCTGCCCCAAGAGGGGCGACACCAAGGCCGTTTCAGGTTGCGGCCCCACCTCACGTCCCCACTGCCCCAAATGCGGCGACAACCGCGATGCCTTCTTCAGGGATTGCAAGGCTAGACCAGTCCCCCCACCTCAACCCGAGGCCCCCCCACCTTCCAACAAAGAACTATCCGACACCTCCTCCGATAGTGCGGAAGGAATGGATGTGGGCAACAATGGGCACCCAGCACCCACTACCCCCAATGCCCCTCCAACCCATCACATCGACCTTTCCACCCCTAGACACCTCCAGCGATCTCGAGACGCCCCCGCCCCCCCCAGCCGGTCCCAGCCAGCACCCACTGACCTGAGCTTTCTACCAGTGACTCCTTCTAAACCCTCGGGCTTGCCCCGGAAATGATTGACAAACCATGCGCCCTTCGACCCCTAGGACTGGCTCGGGCGACTAACCTCACCCTCATTCAACACAACAGCCCGGGTAGCGGGGATGTCTTTCTTTCCATGTTTGCCTCCCTAACGGAGTGCCCCCTCCCTGACATGGTCCTCCCTCAAGACGCCCCCTCCTCCAAAGGATTCCTCCCTAGTTTTTCAGGTTTCAAGTCTTTTGCCCCTCCTGTTACCAGGTCTAGAGTGGCCTGCTACATATCTCAGAACTTCCTGCGAAGATTCGTGGTTCTACCTTCCTTCCCTCCCGAGAGAGACAACTTTAGGACGTTGGAGGTCTTAACAGCAGGAGGCTGTTTCGGGACCACTTCCCCCCGCTTTACGATCGGCAACGCCTATGCCAGACCCTTATGTCCTTTCCTTCACTCAGTTTCCTCTGAGTATTCGTTTCTGAACCGAGACCACCCATACCTAGTCGCAGGCAAACTCAATATTCACAATGCAGCAACAGACCCGTCCAGACTCCTCTCCTCCAAAGAGAACAAACAATCCACCCCCTATTTGGACCGAGCCCCAGATTTAGACTTCACCCTCCTTAACACCCCTGGGGTTTACACCCGGTTCCCCTTTTGGGGCACCCATAGAACCAGCACCATCGACCTGGCCTTTGCCAACTCACATATGTTTCCCACCTTCTATTCCTGGGACGCATCATCCCTCCCCTCAACAGGTTCAGACCATGCCCCCATCTTGGTCACCCTACGCCCCCCCACCCCCCACAACGACAAACCCAGGCCACGCTGGCAGGAAGCCAACTGGCCTAGCCTTACGGACAGGTTAAAGAACTGGATCATCCCTCCCCCCCGTAACCCGCTCCCCTAATCAACTTGACCAATGGTTCTCCTCGGCCCTATCCACGGTCACAACGGCAAACGAGACCACCGCACCCCGCTCACGCCCGTCCCCAAGGTCTCAAGCCTGGTGGACCCTGCTCCTGACAACTCTGCAGAAGGAGTTCACAAAAGCCGCCTGAAGAGCCAGCAAACTCCAGACCCCTGACTGGTACACCTCTGCAAGACAGTCCAGGCTCGGCTACTTCAAAGCCATCAACAGAGCCAAAGCCTCCCACTAGGCCGACATCCTTGCGAAAACCTCCCCGAACAACATCTAGACGGCCAACCAACTGGTCGCCCCAAGAAAAACCCCCTGGTTCCAGTCCCTCCCGGATGCCTCGAATCCAGTTGCAATCAACAACGCAGTCGTGGATAACTTTTCCCCGACTAAGGACCCGCTGCCTAGCTGGGGTTGCCTAAAAAGAAACCGCTCCGCCACCCCCTTCACTGAGGAAGAGATCAAACTAGGCCTTTCGAAGTCCTCCCCCTCCTCTACCCCGGGCCCTGATGGGATCCCCTACGCCGTGTGGAAGAGGGTCAACCTCATCAACCCCGCGATCTTACTCGAACTCCTCTCCCCCCTGGTAGCATTCTGATACCACCCCTCCTCCCTCAAGACGGCCAACAGGCTAGTCCTGGATCAGCCCGGCAAGCCCCCCTACGATTGCCCTGCCTCCTTTCGCATCATTGTGGTCCTCAAAATCGTCTCAAAGATTGTCGAACAGGTGGTGACAGTTAGACTGTCCGCCATCGTTAGATCAAAAGGCCTCCTACATCCAAACCAATGCGGCTTGTTACCGGGACTCACCTCCTCAGACGCCTGCCTCACTCTCATGCACGCAATAAAGACTCTCCAGAGACCCAGGCTGGAAGTCTCCACCTGGTTCCTAAACATCAAACCCGGCTTCGATAATGTCAACGCCTCCACCCTCAGAGCCAGTCTCTTGGCCTCCCGCGTCCTCTCTTATATGGTTAACTGGGTGTCCTCCTTTCTTTCAGAAAGCACTTGTACCCTAGTGTTCCAAGGTTGCCCCAACATCTCCTCCCCAGTTTCTGTGATGACCCCTCAGGGGTCCACCATCTCCTCCCTCCTCTTTCTCCTGTATACCGCTCCCCTACAGGTGTCGATACCCAGAGGGCTCATGGTCTCGTATGTTGACGACTTCGCAATCACGGTGGCCTACCCCTCCTACAGGGGCAACATACGCCGCCTACAGGGATCTTTCTCCACCATAGCTGCAAAGGGCCGGGACATAGGTGTGTCCTTCACAGTTGCGAAACCGAACTCATCCACTGGGGGACCCCAAGCCAGAGCACACCTCCCTCGAATACCCCTATCGAACTGGCAAGCCACCTGTTCCGAACCTCCGAGGTGGTCAGATGGCTAGGATACTGGTTCACCCCCACCTTCAATACGGCCCACCACTACAGACCAAGGCTCTCACTAGCCCAAGCCATCATCTCCTTCGTCAAGCCTTTCTCCTGCCCAGGGGCAGGCGTCAGGCCCTTCCTATGCCACCGTATTGCCAACGGCCTGCTCATCCCCATACTCAGTTATGGTGCCGACCTCTCACTCCAAACTACGCTGCGCTCAGAGGCATGAATGGCTTCTGGCACAGGGTCCAGAGATGGACCACCAACAAGTTCTTCTCCACTCCCACCTCCATCCTGTCCCGAGAGGCTTGCCTCCCCTCCATTGTCTCCAACTGCAGTTATAAGAGGCGCCTTTGCGCCCTCAGAATCATATGCGCCCCCCCTTATGCCAATCAGGCCTCTGCCAGACTCCCACAGTCGTTCCCCTCACTCTCCGCCTTCAGGGCCCAGGGTGCGTCCAGTCACCTTATTATAGGCCTCTCCTCCGTTTACCTCCCCCTCAGTTGGTGCACAAGGGTCCCCTCTCCGCCGATAAGGAAACACCTCCCGGTTGATACCCTGGCACACCTCACTCTCCCCCTGCAGAAAGGCCTCAGGTACCTTCCTCTTTTTCTACACGCCCCCCCCCCAGCAGGAACAAACATTCACCCAACAGAACTCATGAGAAGAACCTGCGAGGCCCTTTGGGCCCGTGGTACGAACATGCTCCTTCAAGACTGGGCCACCCACGACCCTACGCCCCCGTACTACGAATATCCCCCCTCCCTCTCTCTACACCCCTTTATGGGGCTGGGGAAGTTCCTGGCCGGCAGAATCCACCAAATGACGTCTGTGAAGAGTTATCTGGCCGCCCACCCCTCAAGGTTCAACGAGAGCCAGACCCAACCTTCCCAGGATGCGGAGTCGGACCAGAGTCCTTCCAGCACGCCATCCTCACCTGCCCTGCCCGCCCACGGGTTCGAGACCTCCTGCTGAACCATGTCTCCTCCCTTGCGCATGATGCGACAACTTGTTTTGAACCCCTGCTGATACGAGCTTTAGGCGAATACATTACAGATAGTACAACCTGTTTTCCACCTGAGATGCTCCCTGACCACAGCCCCCCCTTGACCCCCCCCACACTTGATTAGAAACAGGGTTCCCCCGCAGGAGGTTTGGTTTATTTTCCTCTTCGAGGTTTACTGGTTGTTTTATTTTCCCTACCTATGTCTTTCCTTGCAAAAACGCGTAAATGAGAAGTAGTTTTAGAGTTGTAATCTCTTTGGATTTTGTTTCCGTAGGGAACGAAGGGCAAATGGTTTTGGCCTAAGTACTTTCAGTCGTCACGGTAGATTAGTGGGAAAATGGTTTCTTTTGTTGTTTGTTTTGATTTATAGGTTTTGTTTTTTCCATAGCTAGCACTGCACGAAGGTTCTTTACCTAAAAACAATGAACCCATGAAAACAAAAAATGAATAAAAAAAGACATGAGATTTGGGTCACGAACCATCTCCTGTACACACCCGGCGATTGAAATCTCAACACCATGACACTTCATCGTCAACATCCACCACCCCCGCACTCTCATTGAGCTGCACCCACACTCTCCATGAGCTGCACCCCCCCCTCCCGCCTTACCTCCCTTATCATGTTCTTGGGCCCTGGCGTCCTTGCCTCGAGGGGTCGTTTGGCTCTATCACCCCCTCACCCCGCTTGCGCTTCGCTGCCTCGCTTAGCGTGTGCACAGTTGGCAACACCCTTTTGCCCATGTTACAGACGGTTCGGAATACAGTTCGCAGTAGGAGAAAATCTTTCAACAGGTTCCGGTCGATATCTCCATTCTCTTCACCTACGTTGGAGGCTGCCTCGTCAGACACGCACAGAGTTACGGATAGTTTCCACGGTAATTGGGTCTACCCCTCCTCTCTCTCTTCATGGCTCGTCGCGTTGCTCAGTTACAGCTACAATCCACTCACTCGGCTGGCACACTACTGCCTTCGCCGCCCTAGCGCTTGCGAGGGTCGCGCCTCTCCATTACACTTAGTCGTCGTATTGCACTCCCTCGGTGGCGGATGTCAACGCCTTGGGTTCTTGAGTAATGGTTGCAACGTCACAACAGTTATAGTGGCCCCCGCACAGCCTTTGTTCTTCTTTCATTGTCCGCTACTTAGGGTTTTACAACTGCCCTATCAAATATTAAATTTTGTCAGGTGTCTACGGCAAGGGGTTTCCTTTTGATTCCTCCCCATGTTTTTATTTGATGTTTCTTATTCCGCTCCTTTAGTCGGAGTTTGATTTATTATTTTACGTGGCTGGTCTGCGGTTGGTCTCGGACCAGTGAGACTTGGGTTGATGGTTTTTTCCCTAGCGCCGGAGGGTTCACAGAGGTTTTTCTTTACTATAGCTAGCGCTGCACCTAGTCTTTATACCTAGATGACAAATAAAACAAAGCACATGAAGAAAGAAAAAGGGAAAAAAAAACACATGAGATTTCGGTCAAGCTACTCGCCCTCTCCCACCCCCCCCTACATTCCAGAAACGCACAGCCCGCTTGGCTTACGGGACACCTTCCCAAGTCTTACTCCCCCACTCCGTCCCCTGATGGAAGTCCCTCCCATTCCCCCAGGGAACCAGGCCCTCGCAGCTGCCATCTCCCACGCCAACACCCCTAGTTTTCAGGAACCTCCCTCCCCCTCCCCGTCGGCCCAGCCGTCACCCCCGCTCCACTTCCTGGCAGAAATCTTCACTGAGACAAGGAACAGCCTCCAACTGCACCCCGACTTGGTTCAAGATCTCACCCCTGACACACTCCAGACTATAACCTCCGGCAAAGGCTCCATCCTCTCAACCCTCTGTGCCACAGTCTCTGGTATAGTAGCTATCACGACCTAACTGGACACCGTTACCACCCAGCTCTCTGAGATCCGTAAGGAAAATGAGTAACTCTGCTCCAACCTTCATGACCTCTGCTCGAAAATTGCCAACGAATCGGCAACCCACGAAGACATCCGCCCACTACAAACCGCCCTATGTAACCTGTCAGATTGCATGACAACCACGGCCCCCAAGGCGGGCCCCACGGCCCCCACTGCTTCCCCCACAGCCCCCAAGGCCCCCCCGCAACACCTCCCTGCAAGAGGTCAGCCCACCCCTCCTATCCAACCAACAGGCCCTCCCCCCA
>Ga0307507_10012972_pt1 | contig 10201 bp, 11 predicted proteins | sample 7_EM_MG_FD_207223 | JGI IMG/M metagenome (GOLD analysis project Ga0307507, IMG submission 207223) | Populus trichocarpa ectomycorrhiza microbial communities from riparian zone in the Pacific Northwest, United States - 7_EM | ecosystem: Host-associated > Plants > Roots > Unclassified | place... | reverse complement strand
CCATCATTCCATCAAAGCCACTGATGGAAGCCATGGGTCTGATCCCCTGAGCCTCATACTACAACCCTCCAGTCACTATACTGTTTGAACTCATAAGCACTGCAGCTGCACACTCTACCCCTCCAGGCCCCCCTCCCCCTGTGATACCCCAAGGTAGCTACACCCCCAGCCCTCGCATTTCAGCCTCGTTGTATGTGCCTGCCTGGATTTCCCTGGCCCCAAGCCATTAGTGTTGAGCAAGGGTTTCATAAACCCCAGGGGTATGCAGGTAAGGGTTTGGAGAGTCAGGGTATGGGTATGGAATGTCTGACCCCACATTAACCCCTACCCTTGAGCAAGGGTCAGGGTATACCCGTGGTTTTACTGGTGGGTACAACTTGTTTGTACTTGTATTACTATTAGTAATGCATGACCTTGTTTACAATAATACAACAACTGTTTTTCTTCTCAACCACCATCATACAGCATCATCGCCACCACTGAGAACCACCCGCAACCATTGTTCAACCGCCCACAACCACTACAGCACACACTGATGACACCAGCCTCAATGAAAATGATGCTGTGATGCCACAAGCCATTGTCACTGCTGCAGCAGCAACAATAACAATGAACAAAGATGCCCAGGAAGTGAGTGAGGAGTGAGGGCCACCAAAAGGTCCCCAGTTTAAACTTGTTTAGTGTTTATTCAACTTTCTGAGCCCTCTAAGCCCTTGCAAATGACAATGCTGCACCCACTCCCCCTCCTACTCTCCTCCTACTGTCTTCCTCCCCATCTAATGCATCTGCCCATCTTCCTACTCACTAAATGAGTTCATTTGAACTTGTTTAGTGTTTCTTCAACTTTCTGAGCCTTCTGGGCCCTCACAAACACAATGACACACACTCCCTCTCCCACTCTCCTCCTACCCACCTTCCTCTCAATTCCATGTGTCATACCACCTTCCTACTCACTAAACAAGTTCGTTTGAACTCATTTAGTGCTTCATTTACTTTCTGAACCATCTGGACTCTTGCAAACACAATGCCACACACAGTCCCAGTCCACCTGTCCTCCTACCCGTCTTCCTTCCCATTCCATGTGTCTGCCCATCTTCCTGTTCACTAAATGAATTTGTTTGAACTCATTTAGTGTTTCCTCAACTTTCTGATCCCTCTGGATCCTCGCAGGCACAATGCTGGGCACAGTACTATAGGTAGACACCATTTAACATAGTTTTTATTGTACATAGGGAATATGTAGACTACCCGCCCAACCCTCACAAAACCTGTACCCGTATGTGGGGTCATGGGTTTTAAAGGGTTGGGGTTGGGGTCAGCCAAAAATGACCCTGGGGTTACCCCTGCTCATCACTACAAGCCATCACCCCAGCCTGCTGGTTTCTCAATCCCAATCATGTGCATTCTCTGTGTATAGATAGCCCTTACACACAGCCATTCACTTAGTTCTCCAGTTCCCCATCTTTCTCAATCTGTTGTTGTAGCTGTTCACCTTGCTTTACCATCTTATACCCTATATGATGTCTTGACAAACACATATACCCCACCTTTAATACCCTTCCCATTGTCACACACCACATCAACAAACATCCACAGATAATGTACGATACTCACCCACTTATCCACCTCAGGCTGCCACCCTTTCTCAAATTTCTGCATGTGCCAGTGATATAGTACAAAATAAACTGAGTGATTCAAGCCCCCACATGGTCACTGTATGTGAATTGTCTGACTATAGTGGATGAGACAAGACCTGCAGGATAGCCCTGCTACTACATGAATGTGGCATTTAAAACACCTGCTAATCAGCTGAGGCAACATTAAATATTTCAGCTGCGATGGAGCTGGTTCTGTATCTGGCAGATGAGTGGAATAAGGCCTCCAGGATGGTTCTGCTGCTTGATGGATATTATGTGTAAACATGTGCCAACCAGCTGAGTTAACATCAAATATTTCAGCTGTGATGGAGCTGGTTCCTGATCTGAAAGGTGAGTGGGACAAGATCTTCAGGATGACCTTTCTACTACATAATTGTCATGTCTGCAAACATCTGCCAGCCAGCTGAACCCACACCCCAAGACTTCAGCTGTGAAGGGGCCAGACTTTTAGCTAGCAGACAGGTGGAACAATACCTTCAGAGGAGATGTGCAGCTATATGAAGATCATATTTGAGCACATGTTAACCAGCTGAAAGAAAACCTGGTGGATGGATTTACCCAAGGGGGTACCAGGAATTCATGCTGTGACCTGAGGTGGGGAGGGGGGTAGGTCCATGAGGGCTTAAAAATATTTTTGTACAGGTCATATTTTGTGCATTTTGGTGGACCTTGTGATAGGATTGGGTCATCTTGAGTAAATTGAAAGACTGCTACACTATTTAAACTTATTCCTGGGGCCAATCCTACTTCCTATTCAAATTTATTGGTCAATTTGCAGCTGAAATTGGCTGAAATGGTCAAGAGTTTAGACTGGAAATATTTTCATGCTGCTTGACACTTGAAACCAGATGATTTTAATGCAACATTGAAGGTATGTTATCCATGCTTCAGCCACCTTCTGAGTCTGTGTACTTGATTATTTAAACAAACTTGGAGTCTGCCAGTGGGTCCTATCTGCCAACTTGTGGTTTATAGCCTGCTCAAATGTTTAACTATAGAAATATGTTGTGTATTTAAATATTTTAGATTCATTTTAAAGCTGGAAAAGGTTCACTGCCCACCAGGAGCACAGCTGGGAATTTTCTTCAAAAGAAGGGTGGAAAAAACATAACCTTTTCGGACAAAAACATACCTTATTTGGAAGGCAGGAGGGGGGGGGGGTTGCCGACCCCTTATTTTTAAAAAATCTACCCCATGTTGTTTTTGCATTCCTGGGGCCCCCTTGGATTTACCACTGCCTGAAGATTATATTTGAGCATGTGCTAAACAGCTGAAAGAAAACCTAGTGGATGGATTTACTGCCTGAATGGCTTGTAGGCACATATGCCAATCAGCTGAGCTTTCATGAAATATCTCAGCTGTGACAAAGCTGGTTTCATGTCTCTTTCACACCAGGGAGAAGCGGTGATTTGCCCAATGAGTAAATTATCGGACATATGTTGATCGGAGGCATTAATGCTCAATGATTTCCTTCACATTTGTAAAGTGGATAAATTTAAAATATATTCAGAAATAAAGCTGAGATGAAAACATGCTATGGGTGGTAGTTACATATAAAATATGCCTATTGGTCACAATCTAAATGAAGCTGGTGATTTTACTTAAAATGTATTTTGAAATATTGGGCATATTCTGAATACATTTAATAATATCTGGGCATGTTAAAATGAAATATTGAATGAGCTGCTGGAGAACATTTGATGAACATTTTACTAATATTTCTCATTTGGTCCTTTGTACACATCCTAATTGCAGTTGGGTTTTAATGTTGGGCATATTTTGAATTTACCCATCAGACAAATGTGAAGTAAATTATTGAGCAATAATGCCACTAATCAACATATGCCTAATCATGGGCCTACTGGGCAAATAACCGCCTCTCCCCGGTGTCATGTGAATCAGCGCGTGTTACCTATGAAACTTTAAAATGTGACGGCCACGTTTCATACATTTGGCGGTGTAAATAGTGTTGCAGCTTTACCAGAAGAATTTAATAATTGCACTCAATCAAGCATCTCAGATACAACCGAGTTGTTCACCAATAGGGTAGAAGATCATTAAAACAAATATAAGTTGCAAAAGTAATTTCCATGTATTAATTGTGATTCGTACAATTGTGTATGATAACAAGGAGAAGAGCGGCATACAGTAACCTATGAATATAGCCATCCAAATGAACATACAGCGAGGGGAAGCAAAAGCGCACTAGACAACCATTTTTTAAGAAGGCAATCCTCCCATGTTTTGTTCCGAATCCGTGAATCGGCCTCGCCGTGAATTGCAAACGCCGAACTCGCTAGCGGCTCAAACAACATCGCTCTCCTGACTCGCCATACTCTCCTTTCGTCTATTTTCGGCCAGGGGGTCGGAAGAATCTGTAGTGAGCACCGGGAGCTCTGCGACGCCTACGTCTAGGTACGGCAGCTGTTCTTCCTCCTCCAAGTTTGAGGAAGGCGATGTTACTTGGGATGATAAGTGAGGTTGTGTTCGTTGGAATGGCATGGCTATGAGGACAGCTACGCGGACGGTTGATGGGCTGGGTGGTATTATCGTTGCTGATGGGGTATCGGTATTATTTGAATTGTCGTTGTTGTCGTCGTTATTGGCATCTGTTGAGGAAGAGATGGTATTCGTGCGTGTGGTTAAGGGAAACGAAGAATTGGATGAAGGTGTTCGGTTCAAGATCCGCGTGAGGCGCGAGAAGAGAGGTCGGGGTTGAGATGGGGATGGGGTGGTCGCAGGGTGAGGAAGATCGACGTTCGAACCCGTTCGATTGTTCTGAGGGTCGGATATGGAGGTTAGGGTGGTGGGGGTGACATAGGCAGCTGAGAACGGCTGGATGGCGTCCCAATGCGAATACTCCTCTCCCGATACCGCTCCTCCCTTCTCACCATACCCAAACCCACCCGCACCCAAATGGGCCTCCCACATCTTTGGTTTCTTTGACAGATCCACGTTCCGACCCCCGCGAGATGTGAGTGCGGCGGGGGGCACCCACGTGCCGTTGCGTATCGCCTCTTCCACCATCAAGCGGTGCCGTCGCCGAAGGATGAAGGAGCGGACGACGATGGCGGCGGAGACGGAGAGGAGGAGAACGAGGGTTGCGAGGAACGTGTAGACTGTTGGCGCGGGTCCGTTAGATGAGGATTGTATGTTGGGGGTCGGGGTTGTGGCAAATTGGGGAGTTGGGATTGGGGACATGGTTGGTTACGGGGAGGAGAAGGAGGGCGGGGTAAAGGAGGCATTGGTTTATCAGTCAGCGTTAGATTAGGGGGAGCGGGATGAGAGAGGGACGCACGATATAAAGAAGCAGAGGATGCTACTGGTATATTGTTGTTATTGTTGTTTTGATTCCCGCCGCTAGTCGGCATGACCAAAGGAGGTGTAGGGGAGGACGGCATGGAGAAGAGGGTAGATGGCGTGAAGACTGCTGAGGACGTTGCCGAGTCCGATGATGACGAAGAGCCATCCACTGTTGAGATTGGGCTCGAAAGAGAGATGACGCTAGACATCGTGGCAGGAGCGTCGGCTGCCGCAGTAGTCGGACGAAGATGAAGGAGAAGCGAGTAGTAGGATGAGAGGGGAAGAAGAGAGGCTTTGACAATATGCCAATTTTAGATGATGATAGGCGTGGGTTTGCAACCGCTAGCAAAAGATAGCAGGACTTGACAAGATAAGTGCGTTTCAGAGGACAATAAAACGGTAAGGAAGAGACACGAAGATTACTTCACTTTTATCGCCGTGTCAACATGCGCTCAGCAACAGGCTGTGTCGAGGCTTGTCGAGGCCAACAACTGCGCTGCTAACCGCCGGCAACGAGGTGACTGCCGACATCGTTACCAACCCACGTACCGTCATCTCAATGTCATCAGCTTACATACCTCCTCCTCCCCCAGAGTTCATACGTCAAATTACTCCGAGTCTACTTACTGCGAACTGGTGCCGTACTCACTGCTTGGGTATGAGGCAATGAAGCTCCAGCATCATGCATCATGTATCATGCGCCGCACTCGGACCAAGTCCAGACTTCAAATTTCAAAGCCAGCTTCCCCTGGCTTGAAATAGCTTCTCATTACTTTTGTAAATGCATGAGGCGAGTTCTGTTCACCCCTAGCTGTCCAGACTGTCTGTTCACTGATGGGCTAGTCGGATGACCTATTGTCGCAGAACGCTTGCAATCTGGACGGTCGGACCTATTATATTAGCTAAACTGCGACAACGCAGCACACAAAACTTGCTTTCTCATGAAGCGGGCTGTGACGGACATGGATTCACCCAAAAAGACTCGACACTCATGACAACTCTCCATAATCAAGCCTCTGAGCGCTCCGGCACCATACCTCTTGTCGCGACATATCTCTCGGCAACATTCTACATATCAATAATGCTGTATACCCTCATGTTACTATCTCCGACGCGGTCTCAAAGTCGTGCCCCACTTCAAGTTATGGCATGTGAAAACATCTACCACGCCTCTGATATCCTGACTACCCTACAACGTCCATAAATATTTTCATATAGGGCATATGGAGAAAAAGATGTATCTGGGGGGACAATTATGCGAGCGACACGCCCACTATGCGTTGTCTGGATCCCTGACCGTCGGCTTGTTTTCTATGTATATTCCGGCGTTAACTCTTTCCCGGAAGCTGCACATTTCGGCGCCTATCCTCTTTTCCTCTTCACCACCACGAAAGCTCTCTTCCTCCCAGTCAACCTTGGCCACAGGTAGCTGGGCACAAGTACACAAAATCTCGGATGTGTAAGGAACTAATTCCATCAATATCAGCTCAAAGCTCTTCCAATTCTCTGCGCGCCTACAATACTCCTGGGCGTCAACTCCTAACTAGCCCGAATTCTCTCGTCATTTCTAGGTCATCATTAGCGATATTTGACTCGTGGCATTGGTGTAAAGTTGTAAAACCCCAAGAACGGATGGAGCTAGTTCGATCGGCTCAAAGGCCCATGACAGCTCAAAATAGCGTCTTAAGTTGCCCAGCAACGGACGCCAGCGTTAGCGCCCAGTTCCCACTTTAAGCTTTACTAGTAGATCTGCGCTTGATAGGACATCATGCCTCCTTCCGCATACCCATGGTATTAGGACTCTAGGCCCAGGAACTTGAAGCCGTACTCCTTCAGGAATCTGTGGATTCGACCCTCACAGAGTTCACGAATATGCTCGTATTCTTGTGAATTTTTTCACAAGTTTTTTACTTTTGCGGTTTTGCGTCGAAGTTTTTGTGGCGACCTTTTTTTTTTTTTTGCAGGTTGCAGACTGAACATCTAGAAGTCCTTGGTTTTATAATTTCAGCCAAAACTGGTCAATCGCTCAGACTATAGGACTCTGGGCTCAAAAAAACAAAACGGGCACACCGTGTATGGGTTGGTATGCGGTACGCGTGGGCATGTGTCCGTAGGTTCGTTCGACTACCACAGAATATAATACGTGGTAGGGTTTCACTATCGGCTTACTTACGAAACGGGGCTCTTGATATTTATTTGCGAGGGAAGCTGATGCTTTCCTATCCATCGGCTGCCCGAGAGTTCCCCCTAGCAGTCTACGTCTTACCTCTGCTCCTGAATACCATCAGGACTCTAGCTGAAGGGCTTAAAGCGTCCGTTGTGGACGTTTGTGCATGGGTTCAACTCCCGCAGAGACCTCTAGTCCGTTGCTTGCCAGTAAATTTTTGTCTTTTGCGATCTAGGCTTGTAGCGACTTTTCGAAGATTGCAGACCACATTATTTGCAACAATGCAGAGGTCTTCTGCATCGGTGACCACTCTCAATTTCAACTGGAGGTACTAGTGGCTTGATTACAGATACCACATCTCACGCCTCCGCTTCGCTCTACCAACTTGCAGTCCACAAGTCTAAAGCCTACCTCTTCTTCTGGATATCATAGAACTCTAGGCTTAAGGGGAAGCAAACACGCGCTATGTACTCTTTCAATGGTCCGTGGATTCGACTCCCGCTGAGTTTATGATCTGTTGCTTATTTTTTCTGACGACCATATGGCTACATTTTGAAGATTGAAGACCATAACGTTGGGAGAGCCCCTCTGACGATGGCGAACAGATTGAACAACCGCAATTGGTTTTCTCATTCAATCAGATCCTTGGTGTTGTCTTCATCAAAACCACGAGCTTCTTTGAAGGTCTCCTCGCTATGCACCAAGCACTCGTCCTCGTTGGTGATAGGGGGCCGTCCGTATAGAAGTAAGTGCATGGCGAAATCTCGGACTAATTACTTCCATCACAGCTCAAGCTCCACTGTTTACCCTTGCACCGCAAACTGATAACTACCCTTCTCCGACAATCGCCTCGCTAATTTACAAACCTGGCTTTGCTCCCGAGTATCCAATGAGTGGGCTCTACGCTCAGTGGAAATGCACACACTACTCTTTCGAGAGGCTGGATAGCGGGCTCGACTTTCGCCGGATGACGACTTGTCCTAAAATTGAACGTCTTTTTACGAACTCTTTGACTTGTGCGATTTCAGGATCTCTGCACGACGACCTCCCAAGGTCCGTTTACACCACCCAAGAACACTTTGGGCGACGAGCTTGTTAAAAGATCCGTTCCGTTGTATCCCAATGGGTTCGCTCTCACTTCGTAATATGGTGCGATGATAGTCGTCTCGCCACTACTGAATGAGAACATCCGCTCCCAATGATAGGGGTCACTCCTATAGAGCGGGGTTCTTGCTATTGGGATCTATGATATCGGGTGGAACTGAAGACTCTTTGACCTACGATGGGCTCGTGAACGAATGCTCGACTCTGAAATTCCTGTCTAGTCTATACCCCAGTTCTGCTTATGCCCATGCGAAAAGCGGGTTGGTATCAAGATAGCGATAACCGAACCAAGTTTCCCCTGACTTGGGTCAAGCATTTCCTCATATTCCCCTGAAATCAAAGTTATCAAACGCCACCATTCACGGGCCGCTTACAACATCTATCGATAGGCGCCAGGCGCCTATCTCTTAATAAAACCAGGAGATATTGAAGAACAGGCCATCGGCTGCCCCTACTACGAGCACGGTGTGTTGAATGGCAACGATAATTCGAAGCTTGCAAAACTAATCGTTCCCCACAGAGCACGTGATTTTGTGAAAATCAACTTTTGCATGCCATCAGTATTTCCTCTCTTTCTACCACGACCAAACGTTCATGCGCGCAAAATCTCTTTCGCATTTCCACGGAAGATCTATGGCTGATGACCAGGATCACAATGACACAGGGGAATTGTGGTCAGCCTCCAGCGTCCTCACTCGAATTATGGGGTTTTCTGCCTTCGCATCGCTATTTTCAAATGCGTATGCCTTCGACAGCGTCAAGTTACTCATTTTGGGGAGTATTATTGAGACTGGCAGAAGGTTGTGCCAGTGGCTTTATGAGAGACTTAGGTTTCGTGAGTCCTTCGAGAATTTTGAATGAGTGGCGCAACATCTGATTTTCACAGAGTTCTCCATCACCGCACAATTCGACGAAGGGGATCCTTCTTTTGAGTGGATCATCAACTTTCTGGTACGCATTTTATGAAAACGTGGTTTACTCATGGCAGTCGCTGAGTGGGAAAACAGACTGAGCAGAAGGTGTGGCGTCGATCCCGTGATTTTCGTGTATCAGCAAAGAGCTCGAGCAGAAAATGGGGAGTTGAAACAGGCCATAACTCGCAACCCGAAGGAAGTGCTGATTATGTGCCCACATATGAACTTCCCCAACTCTTCCGATGGAATGGCTATTGGCTTGAAGTCAAACGGAGTAAAGGGGCACCAACTTACACACAAATGGGGGCTCAGTCCGCATCCACGATATTCATAACGTGAGAAATTCCGAACAATTTTATCATGCATAGGTCACATCGATTCAACAGAATTTATACCCTTGACATGACCGTCGTTTCCCAACTCGTCGAAACAGCTCGACTTCGTTACGTCGAAGTCAGCCGGCCAAACGTAATCATACATACGGCTGATACGGTGCGTGGCTTATCCCTTGACTCATCATACTCAACAACGTGTAGGAGCAGCCGCATTTCGGTCCAACATTTACGTGGAACAATGTCAAACGCAAAATTCGAAGACCTCTCGACTCTATCATCCTCGAGGAGGGGGTAGTTGATTCGATTGTAGGGGATGCACGGGAATTTCTTGACATGGAAGACTGGTACATCGATGCTGGCATTCCCCATCGACGAGGGTATCTTTTGTATGGCCCTCCTGGTACAGGCAAAAGTGAGTTATGCTATTGCCCCGTTTTCCTCAAGGCCGACGCCACTCCTAGGCTCGACCATTCATGCATTAGTGTGTAAAATTTTAAAACCTTAAACTCACAAATTACACTAACAAATTCAGGCCGGTGAATTGGGTATGGAGATATACTCTCTTTCTTTAGCCGCTGGTTTGTTAGTATACGTTCTCGCTCTATTTACTCATTTCCAACTTCATGTGCAGCGTCGATGACTCGTTCCTACAAAGAGCTGCCTCTTCTATTCCTAAACGAGCGATTTTTTTGATTGAAGATATCGATTGTGCATTCCCTT
>Ga0307507_10012971_pt1 | contig 10202 bp, 18 predicted proteins | sample 7_EM_MG_FD_207223 | JGI IMG/M metagenome (GOLD analysis project Ga0307507, IMG submission 207223) | Populus trichocarpa ectomycorrhiza microbial communities from riparian zone in the Pacific Northwest, United States - 7_EM | ecosystem: Host-associated > Plants > Roots > Unclassified | place... | reverse complement strand
CCCGGCGGGTTCCCTGAGTCTCCACAAAAAGGATTAACCAGCAAAGCCCCAGTAGCGGCACCGGCAGGCGATCCAGACAGCTCAAGCAGCGACTCAGAAGACATGTCTGACCATGGTGAGGGAGCTGGTGGACCTGGTCCTGAACCAGTACCAGAGCCTTTACCAAGGCTTGGCATCAAGGTTTCATCAACTAAGAAATTCATAGGTGATGGCGAAGACCTCAAACACGAGACATTTGATAGATGGTACAACTCAGTCCAACTCTATCGACGATTGTACAATGTATCCTAGAATGCTGCAGGATCAGGCAACTAGTGGATTCTCTATACAAAAGGATTTGCCCTAGAAGCGGCATTCCAAGGAGCAGAGCTATTTGGAGAAAACCTCACAAGAGGCCTACTAATAGCCTATCTCAGGGAACGATTCCAATCATCCAAGCATAAGGACGATACCTATCAGAAGTTCCACAGCATCAGACAATCGTGGAATGGACAAGTTCAGAAGATATCTATCATAGCTATGGATCAACTCATGCATAGATCACGCCTACCAGAAGACACTATAAGTGACTATACGTTCATACAACAATTCTTTACCAGGTTGCACCCAGAACTCCGGCAAGACATGGAAGCCCAGTACACTGGAGACGAGGTTATCAACGCTGTTATTGCTATGAGAGAAAGACTAGACTCTATCCATCGAAGTAGAGGAGGGTATGGCAAGGAAGGGTATGATAAACAACCTAAGGAATCCACCAACAAGAAGAGAGATCAAAAACCTAAGAAAAGGTTCAATAACGATGGTAACTCTGCCAAGGAGAAGGAACAAATGAGGAATAGAGCCTGTGTTACTTGTGGTGGTGAGGGACATATGGCAAAGGATTGCCCAAGCAAGAAGGACAAAGCAAAGACGAAGGTCAAGAAGGAAGCTTCATCCAATCTAGCAACACAACTCTACGAATACGATTAGGTATACATCAATGCCCTAGAAATTGAGAGCTATGTGGCTACAAAAACCACGCGCCCCACCACGATCAAGGCACACCATGCCCTTGAGGGTACTATGTTCATTAATGGAAAGGAAGCAAAAGTCCTGTTTTATACAGGAACGATAGGAGCAAGCCTTATTAGTGCGGCCTTTGTCACTACCTACGGTATACCATGCATAGAAATGAAGGAATCAACCAAGATACTTATGGCCATCAAGGGATCACGATCCTAGAGCAACAAAGAGTGTACTGTTGACCTAGCAGTAGGAAAGCTGCCTACAAAGGGAAACAAAATGCTAGTGGGAAACCTGGCGAAGGACGACTCCGATATAGGAATGCCATTCCTAAAACAACAAGGAGCTATAATCGAAGGTGGTGGGTTAGCAATTGACTTCCCCAAGTTTGGAATTAGGATCAAGTGCACACCTACCAGCGGACATATCAGAGCAGCGGTCGTCACCACAGAAGATGTAATGGGCCAACACCGAGAGCTGTTCCCAGAAGCGATACCAGAAGGACTACCACCACTTAGGAAGATAAACCATGAAATCCGTCTAATACCAGGAAAGGAATTAAGGAACTTACCAACCTGCTCATATTCAGAAAGATGGACGAAGGACCTGACTTTATAGATAAATAAGAAGGTCGAACAAGGGATTATTGAACGGAAAGCAGTCCATGGAGCAGCACCCATCTTCGCTCAAGAAAAGAAAGATAAAATCAGAATGAGACCACTGGTCGATCTCACAGCAAGGAATGAGCAAACCATCAGAGACGATGAAACGATTCCAAACCAAAGAATGATCCTGAACGCGCTAGGACGAGCGAGATACCGAAGCAAGATTGACCTCAGTGATGCCTACTTTCAGACCAGGGTGGCACGCAAGGATGTCGATAAGAATGATTTCAAATCAACTTGTGGATGTTTCGTTAGCAAAGTGATGCTACAACCAGACATGAATGCACCAGGAACATTCATGCGAACAATGTCTGATTTATTCGCTGCCTACCTAGGACAATTCATCTGGGTTTATATTGATGATATTCTCATATATTACGATACAGACCAAGACCCCTTGAAACACATCGCAATGGGGTGCGATAAACTAAAACAAGCCCAGTTTTACGCTAGTAGAAAGGAGTCGGAATTCTTTGCCGCAAGCATGGATGTTTTAGGACATATCATTGACGATCAGGGGTTGAAAGCATCACCTGAGCAGATTGCGAGAATTCAAGCATGGACTACTCCAACGAACAAGAAACAATTACAGGAATTGCTCGGAGTTGTCAATTCCATTAGCCAATTTATACCACACTTGGCGTCGATCAGAGCACCACTGACCTCGTTTAGTGGAACATAGGAGTTCGTGTGGACCAGTGTAACGGCCTCATGGGTGGTGGCGGGAATCGATAAGGTAACGATACTATCTCTCTACCAAAGTGCGGTACCTAACGAGAATAAGTACCGGAGGCTTAGACTAAGTTGTTGTAACAAACTTCTTACTGTATCACAACTACCAAGTAGTTCCTAATAGCTAAGTATGTTTGGTTTTTATTGGATTCTCGTAGCGAACTGAAGAAGTAACTGTTCAACCAAGTATATTGAAAACTCTGTCTGTCGAAGTCTTCTGATCCTAAGTCCGGAGAATAGCAGGTCTTAAATACACTTGTCAGGCTTACCGGAGCCTTGAAAACAATAAGCATAAAGACTCCCAAAATGGTAGTCTTGAAACGTTACATAACACATTTCAAGCATCACAGAATACCTTGACACAATAACTATAACATAGTGAGTATCAAACGATACTTGAAACCAAACATAAAACATTATGAGTATCAAACGATACTCCAAACCAAACATAAAACATACTGAGTATCAAACGATACTCGAAACCAAACCGTAACCTTTACCGGTTACACGCCGAAAACAAAATGAAAATCTCATTTCTAATATAAAACAAAGAAACTTAAATCTCCTCGCTATCATAGTCGGTGTCCAAATGGGGTTACCAGAATCCCAGATCCACCGCCGGCTCAAAAGAGTGCTGCTCATAACCATCCTTAGTAGGAGTAAAACAAACCGCAATATAACCGGAAAAAACAGTAGGAAGTTCCTCCCCCGGCATGTTGTCAGTCCACCATGCCTGTACCAGGTCTTCCGCGTTTTCAAGTCCTTCCACTGGTTCCCCACTATTCTCGCTATTCGGGTACACTTTCCATTTCACCAGGAACTCCCCTCTGCCATGTCTTGTTCTATGGTCAAGAATGGTCTCAACCTCCCATTCCTTCTCATTATCAATGAGGATAGGTGTCGGCTTGGTGTGGGCCCTTCCAGGGAATCGTTTATCATTGTTAGGGTGGTAGGGTTTGACAACTGAGCAATGGAATACTCCTTTCTGCTCCCGATATATCCTCGAATGCATACTAACTGTCTAGTCCTGGGTATGTTCGTCGAATTCGATGATGATAAAGGGGCCTCTCTATTTTAGTTGTAACCTCCTGGACCTGCCAGATTCCGTCGCAAATTGGTCGCCAAATATCATACCCATTCCCCCAATCTCAACAGGCTTCACATCGTCTCTCCTCTTCGCCACAGTCTTAGTAGATCTAGCTCTCGCCAGCTTCAGAGCTTGGTATGCGGCATTCCTGATTTCCTGGTGTCTGTGGTAATAATCGTCAGAGGCAGGCACCGCAGAAGGGTAGACTCGGTAGGTGTCTAAGAAAGGCTAGTCTCAACCATACACCGCTTTGTATGGGGACATGTTGATAGTATCAGAGTGGCCAGCGTTAGAATATGCTGCGACCTCAGGGAGGGAGGTGAGCCAATTGGTTTGGCAGAGGTTGGTGACGTTTCTCAGGGTAGTCTTGAGCTCCCTGATTTTCCGTTCAGCCTGCCCATTCCTTTGGTGATGGCCGGGCGCTGCCAATATGTGCTCGATCCCCATGGTCTTCAGTGTCTGCTTCGAGAACTTAGAGGTGAATCGTGGGTCACCATCAGTGACAATCGAGGTAGGTACTCCATGAGGGGTAAAAATATGGGGCCGGAGTAGCCCAGTAGTTTTTACTCCCGTTGCAGTAACTGATGTTGAGATCAGCCAGGGGAATCCCACTGCTCTATCCACTACTACCAGGACCGAATCCTGGCCTTTCAATTTGGTAAATGGACCCATGAAATCCATAGCATGGCTTGAAAATATCTCGGAGGGGAAAGGGAGGGTTTGGGCATCACCGGTTGATAGGGTGTTGCGTTCTTTGTTGGCCTGGCATAGCTCGCATTGCCTAACAAAGTCCCTGAAATCCTTCGGCATTTCCGGCCAGTAGATATATTCAGATGCATACCGAAGGTTCCTTTCTCCGCTGTGGTGTCCCTTGGTGTGGATCTCGCTAAGCATTAGTTCCGTAAGAGTTTCTCCATTGATCCCATGTCCCTTTGGTATGTAGAGGCAGTCCTCTCCTCTTCGAGTGGTGGCATGGAGTAGGCCATTCCTGAGGCGGTACTGTTGCATTTTTCCACCTCGAGAGGTGTTGCTAGAATCTTGGGCCAATTGGGATACATGGTCGTTCCTGTACCCTTTGATCATCTACTCCCTCCATAGAGTCTCCATTTCATTCATGGCTTGAACCACATCTGTCTCATCCACAATTCTTTCCCACCTGCTAACCTCGCTTTCTTCCTCTTCTGCAATATCGTTATATACCTTGTAGATGTTTCTGTCGTGGTGGGGTAGCTTTGGTGGTTCAATAACTGGAATAACGTTGTGGGAGGCAAGCGGCCCTCCATAGAGGGGTTTGGTAGGTGAGGGTCTAGGGGCCTGGTGCACCGGGCACTCAGAGCTTTCGCAGGGAACATTCGTAGTGGTGCAGCCTAGGGCTTCATGTAGTCTTCTTTTGATCTTTAAAAGGTCTGGTCGAGGTCGAGGGGGGAGGATAGCTTCCTCATTGATCTCCGGATCCATAGGGTCTTGCATTGCTTCTTGCTGGGGGTCATCGAGTGGGGGGCTGCTGCTCAACTCGCCTGCATACACCTTATTCCTAATCTTATCATCTTCATGAACAGGCACATTAGCACGAAACAATCTGACCAGTGTTGGGCTGAATGTGCGATTTCCACATCACTCCGGCCGCTGCTGATGCTGTGATAGTCACCCCAATTGTTGATAGGGTCCTTATTTCTGTAATGGCTGGGATCAAGCGCAACTCGATGGATACTGCACTTACTGCTGCAGTCTGAGTGGTTGTGGTTGTGGTTAACCTCGAGGACATCGAATCGAGACATGTCTTCTGGATCGGATTTGGTGAGGTGGGTAAGCGGAGAAGTGTCGCTTTCTGAATCTTCTTGAGTAGGGTCTTGCACACTATGAGGATAGCTTTTGTCTTCTGTCTAAAGGCGTGATAAAGCGTCCGCTAAATAGTTCCATTATCCTGCCCTGTATATGATTTTTGTCCTAAACTGGCCTATGTATCCTGGCCACCTAAGTTGCTTCTTGGTTGGTGTTCTGCTTGTTATGAGGTACATCAGGGGCTGGTGATCAGTGACTATCGTGAATTCGTTTCCTGCCAAGTGGTGGTGGAATGCTCTAAGGGCGTCAACTATCGCCAATGCTTCCTTGTCTCTAGTGCCATAGTTCATCTGGGCGTTGGAGAACTTCCTACTATGGAGCGCTGCCTGTCTGGCCGTATCAGCTGTTTCCCCTTGACCTAACCAAGCACCAACTCCTGTATCAGAGGCGTTAGTTATCAGCCATATTGGTAATGCTGATTCATGGTTGATCGGTTTCATGATCTAGTTGTGTGCGGCAGCTCGCTTAACGTTATCCATGGCGTGATCATGTGTTGCAGTCCACACGAACTCCTCTGTTCCAGTAAGCTATGTCACGGGTACTTTGATCGACGCCAAGTGTTGTATATATTGGCTAATGTAATTGACAACTCCAAGAAATTGCTGTAATTGTTTTTTCTTCTGTGGAGTAGTCCATGCTTCAATTCTCGCAATCTTCTCAGGTGATGCTCTCAACCCCTGATCCCCCATGATATGTCCTAACACATCCATGCTTGCGGCAAAGAATTCCGACTTCTTTCTGGTAGCGTAAAACTGGGCTTGTTTTAGTTTATCGTACACCATTGCGATGTGTTTCAGGTGGTCTTGTTCTGTATCAGAAGATATGAGAATATCGTCAATATAAAGCCCCATGAATTGTCCTAGGTAGTCAGCGAATAGATCAGACACTATTCGCATAAATGTTCCTAGTGCGTTCATCTCTCCTTGTAGCATTACTTTGCTAACGAAACATCCAAACGGTGATATGACACCGTTCTTATCGACATCCTTGGGCTCAACCCTGGTCTGGAAGTAGGCAACACTGAGGTCAATCTTGCTTCGGTATCTCGTTCTTCCTAGCGAGTTCAGGATCATTCTTTGGTTTGAAATTGTTTCATCATCTTTGATAGTTATCTCATTCCTTACAATGAGATCGACCAGTGGTCTCATTTTGTTTTCTCTTTCTTTTCTTGAGCGAAGATGGGTGCTGCTCCATGAACTGCTTTCCGTTCAATGATCCCATGTTCGACCTTCTCGTTTATGCATCAGCTCATGTTCTTCGCCCATCTTTCTGGAAAATGAGTAAGTTGGTAAGTTCCTTAGTTCCTTTCCTGGTATGAGACGGATTTCATGGTTTATCTTTCTAAGTGGTGGCAGTCCTTCTGGTATGGCTTCTGGGAACATCTCTCCGTGTTGGCTCATTACATCTTATGTGGTGACAACCCCTGCTCTGATAGGTCCACTGGTAGGCGTGCAGTTGATCCTAATTCCAAACTTGGGGAAGTCAATAGCTAACCCACCGCATTCGATTATGGCTCCTTGTTGTTTTGGGAATGGCTTTCCTATAAGGCCGTCGTACTGGGCCAGGTTTCCAACTAGCATTTTGTTTCCTTTTGTATGCAGTTTTCCTACCGCTAGGTCAACAGTACACTCTTTGTTCCTCTCTGATCGTGATCCCTTCATGGCCATAAGTATCTTGGTTGGTTCCTTCATGTCTATGCATGGTATACTATGGGTAGTGACAAAGGCGGCACTAATTAGGCCTGCTCCTATCGTTCCTGTATCAAACAGGACTTTTCCTTGCTTTCCATTAATGAACCTACAACCCTCAAGGGCATGGTGTGCCTTGATAGTGGTGGGGCGAGTGGTTTCTGTAGCCACCTAGCTCTCAATTTCCAGGGCATTGATGTATACCTAATCGTATTCGCAGAGTTCTGTTGCTAGGTTGGATGAAGCTTCCTTTTTGACCTTCCTTTTTCCTTTGTCCTTCTTGCTTGGGCAATCCTTTGCCATATGTCCCTCACCACCACAAGTAAAACAGGCTCCTTTCTTCCTTTGTTCTTTCTTTTTGGCAGAGTTACCATCGTTATTGAACTTTTTCTTAGGTTAGTGATCTGTCTTCTTGTTGGTGGATTTCTTAGGTTGTTTATTATACTGTTCCTGGCCATACGCTACTGTACTTCGATGAATAGAGTCTACTCTTTCTGCCATAGCAATAACAGTGTTGATATCCTCGTCTCCAGTGAACTTGGTTTCCACGTCTTGCCGGAGTCTTGGGTGTATACTGGTAAAGAATTGTTGTATGAACGCGTAGTCACTTATAGTGTCTTCTGGTAGCCGTGATCTATGCATGAGTAGATCTGTAGCTATGATTGATATCTTCTGGACTTGTTCTTTCCCCGATTGCCTGATGCTGTGGAACCTCTGATAGGTATCGTCCTTATGCTTGGATGATTGGAATCGTTCCCTGAGGTAGGTCACTAGTAGGTCTCTTGTGAGGTTTTCTCCAAATAGCTTTGCCGCTTGGAATGCCGCTTGTTGGGCTCCTCCTTCAGTATAGAGAATCCAGTAGTTTCCTGATCCTGCAGCGTTCTGGGATACATTGTGCAATCGTAGATAGAGTTGGACTGAGTTGTACCATGTATCAAATGCCTCCGGTTTGAGGTCTTCGCCATCACCTGTGAATTTCTTAGGTCATGGTAGCTTGAGGCTAAGCCTTGGTAAAGGCTCTTGTACAGGTTCAGGACCTGTTCCGCCAGCGCCTTCACCATGGTCAGACATGTCGTCTGAGTCGCTGCTTGAGCTGTCTGGATCGCCTGCTGGTGCCGCTACTGGGGCTTTGCTGGTTAATCCTTTTTGTGGAGACTCAGGGAACCCGCCGGGGGTGACTCTCGCTGCCTTTGCTAGTTCTGTTGCTGACTCCGCTAGATCTCGTTGAGCACTATCTCTGGCTAGTTGCCTAGCTGCTTCATCTATTGAGAACTGTTCCTTTGTAGGTGCTTTGACAAATCATCCCTGTGCGTCCCTAGCTCGTTGTTCAACCTTCCTATTGGGAGGTCTGCTCCCACTGGGTTCCTGGTGTTCTTCAATCTTGATAACTTGTTGAAGTTAAAAAAATGTAACTGCCTCCTGGGTGGTGGCGGGAATCGATAGGGTAAGGATACTATCTCTATACCAAAGTGCGCTACCTAACTCGCCTAAGTACCGGAGGCTTAGACTAAGTGGTTGTAACAAACTTCTTACTATATCACAACTACCAAGTAGTTCCTAATAGCTAAGTATGTTTGGTTTTTATTGGATTCTCGAAGCGAACTGAAAAAGTAATTGTTCAACCAAGTATATTGAATACACTGTCTGTCGAAGTCTGCTCTCTCAAAGTCCGGAGAATAGCAGGTCTTAAATACACTTGTCACGCTTACCAGAGCCTTGTAAATAATAACGATAAAGACTCCCAAAATGGTAGTCTTGAAACGTTACATAAAACATATCAAGTATCACAGGATACTTTGACACAATAACTAAAACATACTGAGTATCAGACGATACTTAGAACCAAACATAAAACATGCTGAGTATCAAACGATACTCAAAACCAAATCTAAAACATACTGAGTATCAAACTCAATCATAAAAGATACTGAGCATCAGCAAAAAATTACTGTGCATCAGGTGCACTGCCGTTGCGTCAGGATACCAGGTGGCCTAACCTGGCACCCTTGACGTTAGGTGCGCCTGATGCGGTGTTGCCACTCTCGCTTACGCCAGGTACGTCAGCAGGCACGGTTGCCATACAGACTTACCTCTGGACCCTAGTGGCTACACAACCTTACATCCCATGCTTCCGGACGCAGCTCACAACACCATCTTATCTTCTGATTCACTACTCATTCATCCAACCTCCAGAGCCCCACTGGAGTCTTAGCCGCTGTGGCTTTCCAGCCATCCCTCTTGACTGGAAAGGGCGTACCCCTGGCACAAATGATTGGCTTAGTGAGAAAGCCACCGTATGCTTCATTTTAATTTTGCGCTCAGGCTAAAGACACTTAGACTCTGCATTTCTATTTTCAGAACTTGATCTTTCAAAGAGCGAAAATGCCAGCTCACTCCAGTGTGCAAGCGAGTGATAGCTATGACAGTCTCTACAACTTAGCAGAGTTTGTTGTGGTTTCTCGGCACTTAGCCTTTGACACGACGCGACTCCACACTTTCCCCTTTTCACACCTGGTTTCCAAGCCGCCCCAGAGGTCAACTCCACAACCACTTCCCCGATTCGAGATCTGTTTTCGGGAGGTTACCCAGCTCGACGCCAGCTACACGCCGGTATAAGGCCCATCCCTACACCGTCAATACTCATGGAGTTATAGGGCTGGCGATTTCAAATACTCGATAGCAGATTACTCCACAACCGCTGGACGGATTCAGATTCAGTTTGCTGGAGGTTGTTGGGCTCGACGCCAGCTACGCAACGGTATGAGGGACGTCTCTGTGGCATCAAAACTCAGGATTTCGCTGACATCTCTGGAGGGGGTCTTAGGTAGCATGCTGGCGGAACTTTACTCGATGGCAGATTACTCCACAACCGTGAGACGGATTCAGGTTCTGTTTGCTGGAGGTTATTGGCCCCGACGCCAGCTAGGCAACGGTATAAAGGACGTCCCGGTGGCATCAAAACCCAGGATTTCGCTAACTTCTCTGGAGGGGGTCTTAGGTAGCATGCTGGCGGAATTTTACTCGATGGCAGATTACTCCACAACCGCAGGACGGATTCTAATTCGGTTTGCGGGAGGTTATTGGGCTCGACGCCAGCTACGTAACGGTATAAGGGACGTCTTTGTGGCATCAAAACTCAGGATTTCGCGGACATCTCTGGAGGGGGTCTTAGGTAGCATGCTGGCG
>Ga0307507_10012969_pt1 | contig 10202 bp, 17 predicted proteins | sample 7_EM_MG_FD_207223 | JGI IMG/M metagenome (GOLD analysis project Ga0307507, IMG submission 207223) | Populus trichocarpa ectomycorrhiza microbial communities from riparian zone in the Pacific Northwest, United States - 7_EM | ecosystem: Host-associated > Plants > Roots > Unclassified | place... | reverse complement strand
TTTGTGCCAGAAATGCCTGACGTAGGCGACGAAGGGGGAACTCCGGGGGGTGAGGGATGCGGTGTTGGTGGTTGTGCCCGCGACCAAGCAGGAGTTTGGGGTTTTGGCGCGTTGGGTGGAGATACGACTGGATCCGAATATTTCTCTCCAAGGATGAGGCCATCCTTAGCCATATAGGTTCGTGACCTGACGAGCAGAGTGCCAGGCCCAAGAGTCGGAAGTACTCCCGTGACGCCATTGCTGTCGCATACGAACCAGACGAAACCATTCGTGAAGAGTGAAAGAGCTGCACTGGAGAATGTGGACTTGAGTTGCTTGAGATCTCCATGAAACATTCTGATATGATTGAGGAGTTCGATTGAAATTTTGTCTTCATGGTCAGAGTCTGGTGATGAGGGGGGTTTCTATGGTAAAAGTCGGCATTAATTTTACTGAATGAGCTGGAAAGCATACGAGATGGTCAAGGAAGAAGCTATTGTTGAGAGCAAGACTTGCGTAGTTGAATGCCAATGTTCTTTCTCGAAGAGTAGACGTGTTTATCACGGTCTGTGCGACGGACATGTTCTCTTCCGCCGTGTCTGTGCGTTGGACCGATGAGAAGTTGGAACTGGTGGTAATAGCGACCACGGACCTTTAACCTCTTCATTTAAACGGTCCAAAAGACCTTGTTGATACTCGACAACCGTTTTCAAGGCCAGTGGTGGAAGGAATTTCCCAAGACCCTCCTCGATTGGATACTGCAGAGACGGAACTTTATGGACATTTCGTTTTCGTAATTTAATGCCGTCTTGAACAATACAAGAGCGTCTGAGGTTTGAGGGAATCAAGCGCAGGCTGAGGTTGGACATTATAACAAGCAGTCCAATAGCTAAGCTGGTCGCCAGCTTTTTTTTCGGCATCTATATATGAGTTTGGCACTGTGTGGCAAAGGCTTTCAGCTTTGGTCAATGAGAGCCACGTCGCGCGACAACCTTTTGAAAATTACATGGCCCCAAAACCAACATCCCCGCCAGCGACGGCTGTAAATCCTCTTCAGACCCTTTGGAAGGCGTACAATGATAACACTCCAAACCGACTCAAGTTCATCGATGCCTTCTTGTTATTCTTGATGCTCTCTGGAATTATCCAATTCGCCTACTGTATTTTGGTATCCAATTACCCCTACAATGCCTTTCTATCAGGGTATGTCGTTGCTACCTATCCTTCACAATTTTCTCACACGTCTTCAGTTTCTCAAGTACCGTCGGTCAATTCGTATTGGTCGCCTCATTACGTTCACAAGTCAACCCAGAAAACAGGGACGAGTTCAAAGACGTATCACCAGAACGGTATGTGTATTATGGTTATGTATATGTATATGAGCGCCAATGTGACGAGTACCTACGCAGTGCGTTTGCAGACTTTGCAATAGGTTCCATCGTCTTGCACTTCTTTGTGTACAACTTCCTTGGATAATGGAAATAAAACTGTTGCAAGTGAGATTGAAGAGTACACGTTAACGCTTTCTCTCGAAAGAAGACGAGCGCTGCAGAGTTTGGATGACGTGAGGTGTAAGACAACAGGATGTCAACACTTACACCAAATATTACAACGGCGAAATCGAATACATATTCACCTAGAACAGTGTGAAAATGAATAGCGGGAGGCAGTGGTGGACATGACTGACCAAACTCCAGATATGAGCGCAAAAGTTCTGCAGTAGACGTTAAGAGCTGGATGAGAGATGACGGATAGTCACGCACGGCGAATGTCTTTGTTGGGTACTTGCGATAGAGCGGGACTAAGATGTTGAGGATGAGAAGGGGTATGCTACAACCGCCTAGGGACATACGTGAGACCAGTTGTTCGCTTTACGCCGGCGAGAAAGGCGCTGATAAGAAGAGCATCAAAACCAAGGTGTACTAAGTATATGGATAGAAAGTTGAGATTGCGTTGAATACCTGGTATAGACCACTCACCAAGTTTACCCAGCATGGCTGTAGTGGTGATATCAATAATATGTAATCCTATTATTAGGGTGCACGTGTGTGACTCCTGCCGTAACTCTCTCAGAGTTTGGTCACCGCTTGGCCACCGCGTTGTAATCTTCTCTCAACAATGGGTTCAAGGCCACCGTCGCCACCTCTCTTTCCCAAGGGTTATTTCTCCGCCCCTTTCGAACGCTTTGTTCGCGACGACGCTATAGATCAGAGACCAAGTGCCTTCACTTTGCTCGGTACTATTCCCTCTTCCTTTGCCCAATCATGTGGCATTCAACTCTCGTCTTCACAGACACGTTTGAAACCTACTTTGACTCTCATGTTGATCTGTTACAACGCAAGCTACAGAAGCACAGTGATCGTCTCAAGATGAAGGCAGAGGAGACCTTCAAGATCAAGGAGCTTTCCGGTGACGTGCTGGCAGAGAATCTTGAACGCGAAATCAAGAATCTCAAGCTCAAGGTTTGTTTCACGTTGCTTCTAATTTGAGCCGTTCTGATGCATCGCGTATGGCATAGGTCTCGACGCGTATGGCGACATTATCAGCTTCATGGCAGTCTGCAAAGGTCGTCAGGACACGCGAGAAAGTGTCCTTTTTCTTCGGCGTGATGAGCTTACTCCTCTCTGCCCTTCTGTTTGGGATTGCTCCGGAGTACGTGTCACTTGCATTTCAGCCTCTATCTCATCTCAACATTCTTCATGTCAGATGGGTTCACGTCGCTTACTCTGTTCAAGGCCTCTATCTTCTTCCCCTGCGCGCTTATCGGTACAAGAAACGCGCCTGGCACTACTTCCTATTTGATCTATGCTACTACGCGACCATCCTCAACTTTATCTATATCTGGCTTTTGCCCTCAAGCCCTGCTCTCTTCGTCGCTTGTTATTGTCTTTCCCATGGATCTCTTGCTAGTGCCGTAATAACGTGGCGAAATAGTCTCGTCTTCCACGACCAAGACAAAGTCACATCCTTGTTCATCCACATCTATCCACCGTTCACCTTCACTGTTATAAGGTTCGTTTCGAACATTTGGTTGCCTGAATCCCCACATCTGACCACTGACCACTCCAGGCACTTCTATCCTAATGCTGAGACGAGGTTCCCAGCTTTGCTTGAACTTGAATATTTGCACCCCCTCAGAGCCCTGCTTCTCAGTGCTGGCATTTGTGAGTCTTGGCTTTGACAGCAAAAGTTCAGTTCTTATTCCCCAATTAGATGTCGTCTGGCAGTTCCTGTATTGGAAGGTGCATATCAATATTTCATTCTTGTTTTGTATGTCAGCTGAGAGATCATGCTCTAGTTTGTCCTGGTTGATCGACGCGCAAAGATCCAGTCAGGACAACGCACAACATCTTTTTCTTGGCTACTCAATGACAAGCGCGGAATGATTGGTCGAGCGTTAGCATCAATACCTCCGGCGTACCGCGAATTGACATTCATGGGAGGACAATTGAGTCAGTGCTTATCTTGCATGTTGAAACATTCAGTTGACTCCTCCCTTCAGTATACGCCATACTCACAGAACTGCCCGCAATTTTTGTTTTCTACCGAAGCTCTTTTTGGAGTGCCGCATTCCTAATTTTCATCTTCGCAGTCAGTGTTTGGAACGGCGGAGGGTTTTACATTGAAGTCTTTGGGCGAAAGTGAGCATCTGTTTGGACTGGCAAACAATTCGTCTCTTAGCAAATCCTTAAGGTTCGAACTTGAATTGGAGGCTTTGCGGAAGGAACTTGCGGAGAGCACCGCGCGATCCTCGGGCTCGTCGACTCCCACTTCAATTAATGGCGGACCAAGCGAAACAGATCTCACTTCCATGGTTTCTACATCAAAGCAACCTGGCCCTCTGGACGACATCTCAGAAGAAAGCCCTGCAAGTTTAGACGACCCTACTCTGAATCTGGATTACAAGAAAGATTCCTGACCGCATGCTATTAGCAACTGATTATTGACAACCTTGTACGACCAGTCTATCACATACATATTTACGTTTAATATGTTGCTTTTGTCGTTTTTATTGACTTATTTCTCGAGTTCCTTGACGCCGACCGTGGATTATAATGAATTTGTATTGATTTTAGGTCACTATTGATGTTGATATCTATACTGAATTTATTGTGTAAGTGCCCAGAGACTGACTTTCTCCCCGTAAATTAAAGTTCTTCCAACGATTTCCGCTTCTCACCCATCCGGAAAAAGGTCCAGTTTCCCCCAAAAGCGCCATTTTCGCAAATTGATAAGCCTTGGATTCGTCTTTTAGTGACAAATACGTGGTGGCCTCGCTAACAGAGAGAAAAAAAAAAGCTCGACGGGACATTACAAGTCATGGAATGGCCTTCGACTTACTCATCTAATGGCAAAGCCAGGTGGGCAAGTAGCTGGTTGTAAACCTGGAGCATTGCGATGCGAGAGACCATAGATCTAACGGCGGACTTGAGAAACCGTTGGAGAAGACGGTCGTCATGACACAGACCTTGACTTTTCTCGATATCGATGTTTTGGAGAAACGCCTCGTTTAAGGCCATTGATCAAGGCCTCAAACGATGACTGAGAATCGGGTATCCACCATATCGCTGCAGGAATGAAATTCGTGAATGGTTTTGCGGATGAAGGATAAACCCACGGACATTCATTGCAAGACCCCTTTGATCCTGGGCCAAGTGCTGCCCGAGAGTGAGCAAAGACGCGGTCGGTGAAGTAAGTTTCAATCACTTGAAGGCTGTAACCTTGTGGAAGACCTGTTCACAAAATTGGGAAGTTGGAAAAACTTTTGAGGACGCAAGAGAAAAGAATCCACTTTGGATATTACCCAGCCGTCCAAAAAATGCGCGGTGGCAGTCCTCCCTCACTGTTTCCTGCATATCGCAAGGTACCTCGCCAACGACGATGGCGGAGAGATACAATGGCTGCAGAAAACGAGAGCCTAACGCACCCTGTATACCCAAAACATTCCACATTGCAATTTTGTCACTGCATGACATGCAGAGCGTTGGAGGCGAGTCGGCCCGACCAGGTTTTGTGCGTAACACGCCTAATCGACCATAGCCGTCTCTTCCCCGAGCAGTCACGGAATTACTCAACTCTGGTGAGTTCACAGAGTCTTTGAGAGCTGCGATCTCCCCGTCTTGAGTGGACGCCAAATATCGCGTCGAGCAATCGCCGCCTACGTAAATGCAATTAACGCTGATGGACAATGGGAGGGGCAGCGACTCACAGGGAAGGGATGAGACATAGAGGTTGAGACGAACATCGTTGCGCAGAGCAAATCTACCCTCTGCATTCTGGAAAATCCACTCTGAATGCGATAAAGAATCCACACAGCAGCGAGCAATTTCGTCGAAAAACCAACGCAGAGCACTGCGACGCGCTAGAACTTCAGCATGGCTGTCGTGAACGACTTCTCCCCTGTGGGAGAGCTTGCTTGTCGGAAGACATTTAGTACCAGTGGCGACACTGAGTACCTTGACTTTGTGGGTTTGACTATGCAACAGAAAAAACGACGCAAGAACAGTGTATTGCGAGTGCGGCAGTGTATATGATAGTGAGGAATAAATTTCAAAGATGTTGATGATGGCTTTATCAAGGAGCTCCGAGTCACCGTTTACAATGGAATTCATCGAGGGTGTCCGAAGAGGTGACAATAAGCCAGTAAAATATGATTCAAATATCTACAGTATATGTCTGCAATTTGATAGTCTAGGAAATGCAACTCTAGGGCTTGATGTACGGTCATTCCGCTCAACGATCAACCATTCGTTGCCCCCACATTTTCTTTTCTACTTTTACTTTTCCTGACACGTGTGGCACGGTGAGTGAGTGAACTCGGAGGCACAAAACCAAGCAGTGACTTCACATCCTTGGCCATGAGTTCACCATCTTCTGCTTCCTCTTGGTGGCCAGGACTGGGGGATGTATCGAGCGTGGGTGTTCGGGGTTCATCATCGACTTCAAATCCAGCAGTGTGACGAGGCGTGTGTCTCTGTGTCACTGGACCTGCATAGACAATGGGGATCGGCGCTTCACTTCCAACGATGCCAAGTTGGCGACAATAGTGGTGGACAGCAGCATGGAAGGCTGTTTTGCGGGAATTCCGAAGGCACCAATCTTGCCAATTACTGCAGCGTAATGTCAATTTCACAAATCTTTAGAGAGCAGTGGTTCCTGACCCATTGTGACCGATGCCGATGGTGATTTCTAAATATCGTTGATAGGAGATGTGCTGCAGGGTTATGCTGGTGCTTGGTTCAAACCATCGGTTCTCTTCAGTCGATAGCCAAATATTGAGCGACTTTTCCAAGGCGTCAAGCTTCTCAAGAGGGGTGCGCCACGCCACCTGCATAGTGAGATTCTCGAATGTTTTCTGGCAAGCGAAGTAAAATTTGTCAAACCAATTAATGGACGTCTCAACTTACACCACTCCGCCGGACATTCGTGCTGTGAGCTAATTAGGATCTGAAGGCTCCTGTGGGCAAAGAGGGCTCACATGAACTTTGTGAACAATTGACTGTTGAAATAGTAGGTTTCCGTGCCATCGGAACGAGCAAAAACGGTCTGTGGTCATATCAAAATTGCAGAAAAAAATGGCATTCTGAAATTCGTACAGCAAAGAGCCCGACTTTTTTGACAACGAGGTTTTCATCTGCAAGAACCGCTTTCAATGTCCATCATCAATGTCGAGGTGTGTACGCACTGTCCACAAAACATCGATCGCCTGTGTCGTACGGACTGAACCGGCTTTGATGAGTGGTTTCAAGACCAAGGAGAGAAGGACTCACTGTGTGACGAAGCAGAACATAACGGCATCGAACATAGAACTCGCTGTGTTCTTGAATATAAAGCTGGCCGCAATTAGAAGTGAATATAGACTCGTAAGCGAATTTCCGACTTGCACTCCAAAGACGCTCAAACCGATGAATACTGAGATCACAGCTGCAAGGAACATCAAAATGCGGTCTAGGGTTTTCAGTGCCTCTCCAACATCGCGCATGGAGCGGGATAGGAACCGACGCTCTTTATAGACCTTTAATACAGTAGTTTTTAGTTCTGCCCGAGAAATGTCCCCATTATTGTCCTTATCAAAGACACGAAAGGCAGCTTCTGCTGATGCGTGGTCTGGGAATGCTTGATAAAAATCAGCCGCAATGAGGTAGGTCCTGTGTCGATCTTTCAATCGCGTGTAAATAGACCGCGCAAGGTGCTGCCAGAAGAATTAATAAAATGACAAAATTCAAGAAACTTGCTGGCTTACTTTAGCTTCATGCGCAGAATTCACATTCCACGACAACCCCCCCAGATCCTCGCTTTTACCCCTAATATTCCGCGCGTCATGTAAAACGGCGTTTTTTATTACTTTGGCTGCATTTACAAGTGTTGTGTCCAGCTCCATAGAGGCGTCAAAGCTTGACTGAGGTTTTTTTACATTGGGAGGGTATCGATGGGGGTTGGGATTAGAAGTTGGTGTCGTTGGTCGTGAAAAAAGTCCAGGCGGAAGGGAGGCAGGTATCATTTCTATCTCATTATCTGCGTTTTTCCGCTTGCCGTAGCCATCCATATTTCTTCGTCCCCCGCGTTGCCTACTCGGAATGGCTTTCTCTTCGACGTCACCATCGTTGCTTTCGTCTTCGTACCAACCAGTATTGGAGCGTGATACAGGTGGTGAAGCTGTATACAGCGCCCCACTTAAAGAGTTGGCATCCTCTTCCGGTAAAGGAGTACCAGGGCTGAATCCTGAAAAGAGATTACTGCGTCCTCCTGATTTCATGTGGGGGGCACGCAATTTGGGTCGAAAATCCCGAAGCTTCTCGATAACTGTAAGTGCTTCCTGAACACTTTCGATCCGTTCTTTGTAGGCAGTGCGATGAAAAGAAAAGGCTTTACAGAGCAAAAGTGAGTTAATCTTGATGGGACTCATAGAGCGGAAGAGCACCTATAAAGTGAGAGAGCATTCTTTGCCCACATCGCACAATAACGAAAAAGAAGAAGAATTGGACAACCTCGGACAGCTGCAAAAGAGAAGATTCAGTGGCCGACAAGTTCAAAACAGGAAGGACTACAGACTCGATGGGTATACGAAGCACGGCTCTGCGATGCGTTGTTCGCGTCATATAGTTTGTATATATTGCCGAATATTACCACCCAGCCGGCGTATGCACTCAAGGCATACAATGCAGGTTTAAAGGTATCTTTCACGGAGTCGTAGAGTTCGATCTTAGTTTTCACAGCTTCCGATACGTGGCCCCAGGTTGCAGATATAAAGTAGCGCACAATGATAGGGATAATGTCGACAATCATCGCAAGATACCAGGAGATTACCAGATTAGCTGCGGCCCAGATCAACCATCCTTGTACGTTTTGGTTGACGTAGCGACGATGCTCGGAAGGGTGAGGTTTGTACCAGTAGAAATGGACGAAAAGAGCAGGCGTGACTATCAGTCCGGCCAGGAAAGTTGAACCGATCAGGGATGAAAATAGGAATTCTAGCATCCTAGCAACGTTGTGAGCGTCAAGCTTAAGAGGTGAGGCATGCACTCCACCTTTTAAAACCCCACTTATTCTGCTTGGCCTCTACACCCATCTGCGATCCAAATTTTGCCGCTTCATCCACCAAATCTTCTTCACCAGACCAATCATAGTCCTCTGAATCCTCTTCGTCTGTTCCAGCTATAGACGACGGTCGCGAGCTGACAAAGTGGGAATCCTTGCGCTGAAGTGAAGGAGGCGGTACCTTGTTCAGCTCCTCCGAAAACTGAACTTTGGCTGGCCTCAACCTAGAATTATGCTCTTCGAGCGTCACATCTACCATGGGTGGGGCCTTGGAGTAGTTGGCGTGCTTTTCTCTTTTTTCTTCAAGCATGACATTTGATAGGTCGTTGTACTCGTCCTGACTGTAAGACGGAATCGGTGGGTAGTATTCCAAATGTGGGTTCGAAGAACTGGCCACTGGTACCGAACGATAGGAAGGTGATGCGAAGGAGTGGGAAATTGTGCAATAAGTCGTTGACGGGCAATGGCATTCTATCAAATCCTCACCCTTTTCTTCGGAAGCCGCCAAAAGGTGGTCTCCACGCCGGCGTGGAGCTGGTAGAATCCCAGGAATTCTGTGTGCAGTCATGATTGACCAGCAATCAACTTGTCGTTATCTGCCAGGTGAATGCAGGTTGCAAAGGAAGACAAAAGGTATGGCCATTGCTCCGCATGTACTAGTAGAAAAGTTGGCTCTGGTCGGCTTGAAATTTTACGACTCCGGAAGTAAAAGAAAAGCAAAATCTAGATCGACAAGGGTCACGACTGCCGAGAGAGTATTGACGTCACAGTAACACATCGTCTCAGACCTGAGACCATGAACACCAACGCCCCGGCCCTTGTTAAAAAAATTGAAAAAGGAATCATGAAAGAGGCTAAAAACGAGAACCAGAATCTCAAGCAAACTATCAGAGATCTTTCTCAATCAGAAAAGGCTGAAGCGAAAGCCCAAAAAGCAGCGATTAAGGCCGAACAACAACTCATCAAGGTCGAGAAGTACGAACAAGCCACCCTCAACGCCTTGCACAAGGCTACCCATGATCATGACATCGCAGCTACAAAGATGCACAGCGCTGAAACAGATCTAGAGGTATGCAACTTTGAAATCGGCCGATATTACTCCTGTTTTTATCTCGCTCGCCACCGTAGATGAAGCGGAGACAACATCAGAAGTTACAGCGAGGTGTCGATGAGAAGAAGCTTCGAGTAGAAAATGCCATGAAAATCAATGAAGAGCATTCTGTTCGTTGCTCTCGCAGTGAAACGGGTTGACGCTGTACTTACTTTAATGTTAGAAACTCCGAGAGAGCAAGCTTGCCGAGCTGCACGGAAGTCCTAGCAGAAATTTTGGACAAGGACAAGGAGGTGCTCCGCCAGAGTATAGGCGTGTATTGGGCGGGTATGATGCTAGCCCACAAGTTGGTCAAACTTATTATGAAAGGAAGGATCCGTCGACACATGCCACCCAGTCGCTTGATCCCAGACCTCTTCAGTGACGGGCAACGGTGGATGACCCATAGCTACGTTCCAATTTTTTTATCCTATTTTCTCCGTTCAGACGATTCATCGTTTGATGGTCTGTGTTGATAAAACTCTTACTTGGTTACATTGCACTTCTGATCCCACCAATTTCACTATCCAGCAGATTCTGCGAGACTTTCTGTCTACCTTGTAGTAGCAACTCTCCTGCCATCTTTGTCCTCTCT
>Ga0307507_10012967_pt1 | contig 10204 bp, 12 predicted proteins | sample 7_EM_MG_FD_207223 | JGI IMG/M metagenome (GOLD analysis project Ga0307507, IMG submission 207223) | Populus trichocarpa ectomycorrhiza microbial communities from riparian zone in the Pacific Northwest, United States - 7_EM | ecosystem: Host-associated > Plants > Roots > Unclassified | place... | reverse complement strand
TGTCTGTGGCAGGCTCGCGCTGGACTGCCAGTGCTTCGCCGTCACTTGCACATCTTTTCAAAAAGGCTGCTCTTGATATCCCACATCCCACTATTCCTGGTAAGACTTTATGGGATGCACGAGAGGATGACGGTCCATACCGGGGTAACATTGACGGCTTGTCACCCCTTCTTGCGATCGATGCAGAGTATCTGGCGATCTATGAACTGACAGAGAAGAGGAGGCGGGCGTTGGACACAGGGATTCTACCTCTGGGGAGCGGAAGTGACTTTACAGTGTTTTTGCAGCGACTTGGGGTGCGCCTGTTATTTCTTTTCTCTTACAGGGCCTTATCCCTGAATAGGTTGCGAGCTCTGATGAAGGCTTCGCATTCACACCTTCTGATGCAATCTACCACTACCATTCCATTTACGACTCTCAGAGATGGCAGGAAGTCTATGCCGATCCAGGGTTCCATCGTCATGTGCGTGGCTCATTCACCTTGTGATTGGCGTTGCTGACCTATCACAGGTTGCCGTTGCCAGACATTTGGGCCTTGTCGGGCTACGTTTGATCGATTCTATCATTCTTCCGCTCAACACAACTCAGTACGCCCTTGAGCTCGATGATTACCTTGACCAGTTAGTATATATTTCTAGGTTCTTATCACCCTCGAATTTATATTTATGACAGGGTTGAGAATGTCCTTCCTCAGCTGTCGATTTCCAACAAGGCAGTGGATTTCTCGCCCCTAAGACATTCAATCAAACAACTGCAAATTGCCAGCTTCAAGCTGGATGAAGAGAAGCTCAAAGCAGAAACGAAGTTTAGAAAAATTCTTGCGAGTCTGGCACTACCTGGCTACCGACGCAAGAACCAAAATCAACTTTGGCGGCGTGTACGAGACTGGGTCAAGGGCGTCTTCGGAGTTGAGCCGCCGGAAAGGGCGTTGAAACACCACGAGGACTGGATACGTTATCTCGATATTAACACGGGTGTTGGCAATGAACTTGCTGGTCACTCTACTGAAGAAATCGGTCATCGTCCTTTCCCCATTTCCAAACTCATCAAAGCTGCAAAACGTGTTTCCAGAGCCAACAAGAAATTAAAGGCCTTCGAGCGGGGCTTTATCTCTGAGGGAGGCATTAAGGACAGGGAATGGTACAAACATCTCGGTGTGGCGCCCGGGAAATGGCTTGGTACGAACCATTTGCGTCAGTTGGCGACAGGTTAAACTAACTCTCTTCAAGGATATGGAGCTACGACATTGCCTGCCTTGACTGAGTCATTGACGATTGATAATAACGTGACCCTGGCTCAGCATGAAGTTGATCGACTGGTTGAACTCTTCAATACTTTGGCAAGACAGACAAGACCTTGAGGACGAGAATGGTTAATAGAGTATGTAAATGTGGCAGTTTTTAGAACAAGATAACGATCTACGGTTCGAAATTAAAAAGCTTTTTGAGGTGCTTTCCAAGTTGCCCGAGTCTGTCGTGCGAATCTGTACGGTGCGGCAAAGCAAGGTCGTGTTCTGCGGTGTAACTTTCGATGTTGAGTCTCAGAAATATCGGTAGTAGTTCTATCGCCTGACAAGCTTTAAGTTTTGAGGGCTATTTGACCGCTCGATGCACCTCAGATATGGAATCGTGACTTAAAATGAAAATTGAATACCTCGCGTAACAAAGAAGGTACCCTCCCCCCCAACATGGATTGCTCCCAGCTCCAGTTCTCCAAGGATGTTCGACCCAGGTCGTGTGACTTCATTCGCTCACGTAGCTTCACTCGAGAGTTGAGGGTGCGCAACATACCAAATACGTAAAGTTTCCCTGTTAAAAGAACAAAGAATAACACTAGATGATCATGAACCCTCTGATTTAGTGTTGATAAAGTTGTGTTATTGGGGGATAGATCTAGCGTCTTACTGGAGCTCCATGATAGAGGCAAGCCGCGATGAACATGCAAATGGAAGGCAATGCAGCTGATTCCCAGGTCATAAAGATGATGCGGAGAACTATCTTGTCAGTTTCACGAATACCAGTCCGAGATCGCCAAAGTGATGATATCACTGTCGGCGGAAGGAGAATAAGTGGAGTTTACTGCAGCAACCAAGAGACAATACATATTGAGGTGACAATGATGTCCAGGGCTTAAGTTGTGTCGATGTTTTGTATAGAGGCAGCTTGGGCTCAGCTCACCTAAAGATCCAAATATCCAGATGGAAAAGGTGACAATCGTCTTGGAAGGGTATTAAGGGAACCAATGGTGACCCGAAGATAGACTGACCCACCGATGGAAGAAGGAAATGACTTGCTGCAAGAATCTGTAAAACATTGCTTCATTGCTTGCAATGATGACCTCAAGCCACATACATTGTCCGTAGCTTCCAAGGAACGAAAGGCGATCCCCGTCGCCACAGCCTATGAGTAATAGTTGACGACAAACTACCAGACCATATTTATGCAACTCACGAGATAGATATTTGCAGCCATTGTCAACGCCGACAGCGTGGACAGCGGAAAGATTACCCAAGGATTTTTGTTTGTCAACTGCCGGTGCGTTACTATGAGCAAAGTCTGTACGACGGTCGTCTGACCTTCCAGCAACGACGAATGTAGAATCCTTCACACAACGAACAGATGCAACCATTGAGAAACAGGTCGGACCATTCGATGGGGCTTGTTGACTAGGCCAAGTAATCAACTTGAATAGTCAAACGGATGAGCGAACATACCCATCGCTTGTCCGAGACGGTGGTTCTCCATACTTTATAGTCTTCGAGTACAGTCTGCAAGCTTGGAGGAGGACTGAAGTCAACACAAGGCGCCAAAGGGCGGAAAAGCAGGAATACATCGATAGGACAATGACGGCCCCGACGAAGGCACGCTTCCGCCATGAATCGTCACGATAATCCGACCAATATTTAACGACTTGCGAAACGAGGGTCCCAAGTAGGAAGGCTTGTAGAAGGCCATCGAGAAGTAAGGCGCCAGGAAGGTCTTCCACAGGCTCACCCAAAATTGTATCCCTCATCAGAAAAATGCAAGAGGGGCGTTGACCAAGACAAGTACCCCCTAGGAAAGGTCATGGACGGAGGCTGACAGCCTCTCGAGTGGGATACTAAGATAGATTCTTGAAATCAACGGTTCGTCAATAATATCTTAGGCTCGATCAAAAAAAAAAAACATCGGAAAGCGCATGGAGAGACCTAAAATAAGTACACATATCGACCCTGCAATAACGCAAAGATATATCACAGACAGTGTAGCAAAGGCTCACGAAAACATGACATCTTTCGTCATACTTCAGTGCGCAAGGCATGCCATGCTTCAGCATGTTCTGAAGTAAAATGGAGGACTAGTTCGTCTTCCGTGGCATTGACAAACGGTTCTCGGGCCACAATGAGATAACCCATGCGGAGTCGCGCACTAAAAACAGTCGTCAGATTTACGAAACTCGGTGAGGAGTGAGGAAAAACTAACTCGCAGAGACGGCAGGTTCGAACGGCATCGTTCTCCGCGTTTCGAATCAGCAAAGATTCGAGGCAATCCGACACCACCCGAAGCCCATCTGGTCCAACTTCTATGACTTCATCATTGTCACTCTCCACGGCTTCCTCCATTGTCGTTGATACCAAGTCATTGCCCGTTTCATTTTTTATAATCTCCAACCGTGGCTTCTTCAGGGAATCTTCCGTATGGTCAAGAACATCGTGTGATACCTCATCTATCAAGCGTTTCAAGCCCACTGGAGATACAATTTGAGCCTCCTCGCTCCCCGAGTGTAAATCCGTCGGCGCGGTGCTCTCACTTGGTTGTGGGAGGTTTGTCGGCGGCCGTGTCGTAGAAACATGGCGCAGGTTTGGTCCTTCATGTTGCAAAATGGTATCCTGCAGGCCTACCTTAGATATCGCGGGTGTTTCCGTGTATCCAACAGCGCCAGAGGCTGGGGTGGGCAGCTGCTGGGAAAGCGTTGGTCCTTGACATTCTGTTAATTATGACTGTGAATATGGCCATGACAATAGCCCCACCCACTATCGATGTTTGCAGAGAAGGCTGGAGTTCCGTCGAAGGTGTGCTATACGCGTCGATCGGCGAGTACACGGTTTCTGAGTTCTCTGGAGGCCAAGGTTTTGGCTGTGTAGAACGGTTGCTCGCCCCAGCTTTTTCCATTTCACTACTCCATGAGGGGACAATTGACATTGCTTCCTGGAAGTTATCCAGGTGTTGATTTTGACTATGAGGCTAGAGGCTTCTATCAGGAACGTCTAAGGGCAAAGTTAAAACGACGTTCACCATGGTTGAAAGCGTTGCAGAGATAGGGTTTTGCTTAAACATGGGCAGTTAGTTGATGAAAAAGGAATACATGGGGTAGCAGAGATTACTTGGGCTTGAGTGGGAGCTGTGGGAAGTGAAGGTTTAACAATGGCCCAACCAGTGGCAAACTTCACGCACCTGTTTCTTTTCCAGAAACTTGCGAGGCCGATGAGAGAGAAGGTCCGGGGTTTTTTTGAGGTTTCTGCTGGTAGAACGCGCGTTGGGTTTGCGTCAACTGTGCGGGATGTTGCTGGTAAACTTGAACATTTGTGCCTTGAGCAGAAGTTAAAGTCAGGATATTACGAGGAGGCGGCTGCATCTGCGAGTGTGGTTGGTGCATGGATGGCATATTTGAGGGGATACGTGGAGTTTGATTACGAGAGTTGGGCTTGGACAGTGACAGTTGACCCACACTGGCGTTCTGCTGAGACTGAGCGCTATTTTTTTGCTTGTGGCGATTTACCTCACTCAGTACGCCACGATGCGCTTCTGCGAGTTTACAGTATTCCGCGTAGAGCTGTTCATAACTTGGTTGACGTGTTTGCGCGCCCCCTGGCGTCGCAGCCAACTTAAGTAGTTCGTCCCTTTGCGACTTTAGGAACCGGTTTTCTTCCTGAAGCTCAATGATCTTAGCAATCCTGTTTGCGTCCGGTAGCCTTGACCAATCTAGTCGTTCGTTCTGTGAGCGGATAACTTCCACAAGACGTCGATTGTCTTCAAAAAGTTTCACGTTTTCTGTTTGCCATTGACGATTCTGTTGCTCCATCTCTGCCATCCTTTGGGGCATTCCGGGGTAATATCCAAGTTCAGAGAGACAGCCATTAGCGGTTCCAGCCAGAACCTCGATCACTCGATTCCGCGTGGCAAGAACCCGGTCTTTAGTCTCGGCATTACTTCTACAAAGACAAAGATGAATGAGACCCGAGACGATAGGTAAAACGACGTACGTTGCTTTGCGTTTCCCTTGTGCCACAGTCGAAATGCTCATGTTGGAGACAAAAATAGACGTTGAAAAAATACATTTATTTACATAAGTGTAAATAGACGTAAACGGCACGTCAGCCTGTATTTCCCAAATATTTCCGAACTTAGTCACGAAGGTGGTTGGTAGACAATTGGTAGAGATCGTCCAAATGAAAATAATGTTGCAATGTTCCACTCTGGATCCAGTAATACAATTTGTCTACTTCCTGCTGTTGTCACAAACAACCTCGCGAGCCAAAAATAGAGTCTACGGAGGTCAAGTACAAAGTCCTATAGGCGGGCTCACATGGATGCCAAAAGCGTGGATGATGGGTACATCCCCTGATAAAGATTTTCCGGGCTATCGTCACCGTTCGACGACGTAGCATGAAAATTATCCATCGGGAATGGGTGGGATGTATGAAGGCTCTGCGTGAGCTGGTGGTGGGCTCTCCATCCTCCTGAGGAAATTAGGTGAGTGAGGGGGGCTACTGGTATCCAGTTCCTCGTATTCTGCTTGTTGTGAAGGAGGAGACACCGGGGCTGTGAGAGCTGCGTCGTAGGAAGGAGGACGGGGAAAATAAGGTGGTGCAGGTTCACGAAGCGACGGGCGGCGGATAATAATTGAATTACCCTCCAGTTGTGCCAATTCTCGTTGAAGATGATGCCTGTTAAGAACCTCAGCTATTCGATCCCGCTTCGGAGTTTTCTTGTATACGTAGAAACATCGAGTGAGTGATACGATGACACCGAACGCAATGATTCCAGCAAGAACTTCAAAGATGATGGCAATAGATGTTGGGGATGAACGATGAGGGTGCACAACCTGAAGGGGCTCTCCCGTGTGGATGGGTATTGAAGGTTGAGTTGTTCTGAATGAATGAACAGCCGAGGTTTGGCGCGTGTGAATGGTTGTGCGAGACGACGAGTGTAGGGGGCGAGAGGAGGAAAAAGAAGGAATGTGGGGAACAGATCGAGTAGCAGCCCCGGTAGATGAAGTGGGTTCAGCTAGCAACCTGTGGGTGTGTGAACGCTGTGAGCAGCTAAGTTGACTGAGTAGCACACCTTGGGAGAAGACAGAGAAGATGAAGAAGCGAGAAACGCATCTTGTGAAAAAAATATAGACTGGTATACTGCTATAAACCCATATTTCGCCAGCGACAAGACAACCAAGTACATAGATTTGACTTAAGAACCAGGTCGACACACCCCTGATATGAGGTCACGTGCATCGGTGCTCCGGCACGTGGATTAAGCGATTTTTTGTCATTTGTCAGATCAAGATTATAATAATACTACTAACCTTCTCTTCGCTCACATTCCCAAGCATTCCCCCTCATGCGACACCACCAATCCATAGATCCCGGCGTAGACGCTGCCCTCCTCGATATTCTTACAGGTCCTACCCCACAGGCGGCCGCTAAGTCTTTTGCCCGTCGGGATGCTGCTTTGGATCCTCTTCTCATCGCTGCAGCTGCAGCTTCTGGGCCACATGTCACTCGCAATCACTACCACCATGACTTTTTCCCGGGCGTAATGCTTCCAAAGGCGGAGGGTTCATGGGACTGGACAAAGTGGACTGGTGATTCATCCAGTCGTCCAGAGCGCAAACATTTTGCGTATGTTAGTAGGCAAGCCCCTCGTCGGCAACGGCTACAACCTTCCATCACTGAGGACGGGAAGGAGAATGACTGTCCTCGTGAAATAGATCCGTTGAAGCTGGCTGATAATCTCCCACCCGTTTCCAAGAAACGCAGACCATCTTTGGCTAGTCCGATCAACTCCGAAGGGAGAACCTGGTCAACGGCATTATCAAGCCCCGACTCTCCTCCCAAGCCAGGTACAACGCTTGTGGAGGTCAAGTGCATGGCCCGTACGCGTATCCCCACACCACACGGGCCTGCTTTCCTCCATCTATACCATAACAACCGCGATGCTAAGGAACATCTCGCCATTGTCATTGATCCCGCACAGACATCCGACGACGCACTTGCTGCGCCCCCGATTCGATCGCGTTCTTTGGACTCTGTTTGGAGTGAAACGGAGACAGAGGTTGAACGCATCATTCGGGGCGCGTACGTCGGGCGTCTGTCACCAACATTACAACGCCCCTCTAATCCGTCATGTCATCATTCTGCATCCATCCCTGTGATGACCGGTGTCCCTTCTCCTCTTATTCGCATTCATTCTGAATGCTTTACCGGAGAAACTGTGGGGAGTATGCGTTGCGATTGTGGTGAACAACTAGACGAAGCTATTAGGCAGATTTCGCAACCTATCACTCTTCCTGCCACGTCTACCGTTATCCCTGGCCGTGGCGCCATTATTTATCTCCGCCAGGAAGGCCGAGGAATTGGCCTTCTTTCAAAAATACGTGCCTACAATTTGCAAGATATGGGTCATGATACCGTTACCGCCAATCTTATGCTTGGTCATAAAGCGGACGAGCGAGGTTACGAAATCGCGGGCGCTATATTACGGGATCTTGGACTCGGGTCCGATCACGCTGGTCTAGAGGGAGTGCGCGTTTTGACGAATAACCCAGACAAAGTGGAAGCCCTTCAGAGGGAGAATATTCGAGTTGTCGAGCGAGTGCCCATGATCCCTCGAAGTTGGCAGAATCGAAAGCCAAAAGCAGACGCTAAAAGTTTGCAAGGTGACCCACTTATTTTTGTCCCACGCAAGCAGAAGGAGATGTCAAGAGTATCCGGGGCCACGCTGATAGGCGGCGGCGCTGTGTACGGCGAAGACCTTGATAAATATTTGCGGACAAAGGTTTTACGGATGGGTCATATGTTGCCGCTTTGGATGGAGAGTCCCGAAACACCTCTTTATTAGACTATACATATAATTCACTTGTTAGGAGGGAGATCTAGAGCGGTCTAATCAGTAGGGTGGCCGCCTCACTTCATGCGAAATATAATACAGTGGTTCACTGCAGGAATTATTGTTTTTCATATGCATGTTGTTCAGATCTCAGGGGAGTTATTTTTGGCTTGCCATTCGCGCCTGCTTTATGTCGACGTTCATGATTGTCTCTTGCGCAGACGTGTATGGATTTTCAGAGATTTATGCTTCGGTTCAACGTTACATAACGTCACCAGATCTTCAAATGCAAGGAACGTGCCCGTGCTTCCCGAGGTGTCTTCTTAATATAATTACTAGGAATTTATACTTACACCAAGACCTTTGTCGGAACTGAATATTGAATGCTGACCGTCATGGTATCAAATAAGCTCTCCAGTCACCAACGATACTTATGGTGTCCTCTCAGTGGTAATAACAGCTTGTGTTGTAATACAGGTGCGAATTTGGCGGCAAGTTGCGCATGCAACGCCAAGCGAATAACTTTGCCAAGCCTTCCATGTCTTATGCATTGCCGCCTATTGCCGCCCAGACGCTGTGTTGGATCGCCTTGCTACCCTTACAAAGGTACCTGACAACCTCAACCCCCCGCTGAACTTCTCTTTTTGTGTGTGTTTTCTCTATATTTCCGTTTTCTTACCCTCTCTGTATAATGCCCGACACTCGTTATCAGTCGTTGGGTATGTCCAACGCTTTGGAGAAGCAAAGAGCCAGGTCAAAGCGATCCAAATTGATTGTGCGTTTCTTCTCGTTCTTGTTCATTTCTCAGACTATTCAAGTTGTTGATAGGTAGTTGGGACTGTTGTCGGTCTAATCGTGTTGATCGCTGTAGGTGTGGCTGTTGGGGTAGTCGTATCGAAGAACAACAGAAGCAACAACGTTAAATCGTCCTCGAGCGCCGGCGGCAACAGTACTTCTGGCGGTAGCAGTACTTCTGGTGGCACCTCAGCTAAAGGCGGCGATCCGAGCAATTTTACCAAGGATCCAAACCTTCATAAATCGTTCTATGGCATGGCCTACACTCCAGAAGGCGCTCTTATGGAATTTGGGTGCACGAATACACTAGGTGGTTTTTTTCTCCTTGTACCTTCCACAAGTTTTATTGACGCATTTTTAGCGGGCGTCATTAAAGATATTCAAGTACCACCCGTCATGTGTTTGTATGCATCCGCGGAAACTGACACACCCTTTTGGATAGCTTCTTTCCCAACTCACAACACGCGTCCGCCTTTACGGCGCTGACTGCAACCAAACTGCGCAAGTGGTGAGTTCCCATCTAATGCTCCCTTCGATGATTGCATTGTGTGACAACCCCTCCCTGTTTTAGCTGGAAGCCATAAAGCAAACAAAAGTTGACATGGAAGTCTTTGTTGGCAACTATGTCATACCCTCAGACACGGCTGGCTACCAAAGGCAACGGGACGCGATACATGATGCAATCGCGACATACGGGACAGACCACGTCGCAGGGATTACGGTTGGCAATGAATTCATGCTCAAGTAGGCAATACTTTTCTTTATCGTGGACTCACCTAATTTATTTTCCAGTTATCTCACGGACCATGGCTCGCAAGACCCCAACAGCTCTGTGGGCAATGAAGGTTCTTGGATTCCTGTCTCCTGCCACCAACCATCTGTAACTTTCTGATCTTAGGCGCCGCCCTCCTAATTGCGGACATCAACGATACCAAGAGTGGGCTGAGTTCGGTGACACTTTCCAAAACCGTTCCCATCGGTAATTCGGACGCGGGAAGCTACTTCAATAATCAAGTCTTATCAGCGGTTGATTATGGGGTGCGCTGCACTTCTCTTGTTTGTTGAGGTCGAGTGGTGACTCATCCTTGGATAGATGTCAAATGTGCACGCCTGGTTCGCGAACACTACTGCAGAGGCAGCTGCGGCTTGGGTGATGACGTTTTTCAATGAGACAAATGTCCAACCTGCATCACTTTTGCCCAACAAGGTTGGAGACCACTTCTTTGTGGCTACATTCATCGCTAACTGCCTTGTAACAGCCCAAGATGTACATTGCGGAAACCGGGTGGCCTACGGTATGTCAATCCCTACATTTTACTAGGTGT
>Ga0307507_10012966_pt1 | contig 10205 bp, 7 predicted proteins | sample 7_EM_MG_FD_207223 | JGI IMG/M metagenome (GOLD analysis project Ga0307507, IMG submission 207223) | Populus trichocarpa ectomycorrhiza microbial communities from riparian zone in the Pacific Northwest, United States - 7_EM | ecosystem: Host-associated > Plants > Roots > Unclassified | place... | reverse complement strand
TCCGCGGCCCGTTCGGGGGCGCTACGCGGCAATGGGGATTGTGCAGAGCGGGCTGGAGTGGACGGCGTGATGTCGATCGCATTGCGTGCCGTCGAGCGCAGCGCGACGGCCAACGATCGATTGTGGCGAGCGCTTCCGGTGGTGCAAGGTGTGGCCCACAAGCGCGCTTATCCGACGCAGGGCACAGGCGCGTCTTTTGGGACAACCCAACATCTGACCCAACAATGCGAAAGATCGTGATAGTCCGACGAACGCCGTTGCTGGTGGCGTCGCGGGTTACCGTGGTCGGATACTGATCACTTCGCTGCCTGTGTCGCCGCGATGAGGATGCCGACGATCAGCGCGTGCCCGATGGCGGCCACGAACACGCCCTTCAGCCACGAGCGCCAGCGCGCACCCACGTAGAATTGTGACGCGGCCCAGCCGAAGTAGACGTACCAGACGCCCCAGAACCCGGCGTTCTGCCAGAACGTCGGGGCCGAGGTCGAGTTCAGCAGTGCGATCGGCACGACGATGATCAGCGCGACGGCCCGCACGCTCAGTGCGTAGGCCGCCAGCACCATATGCTCCGGCAGCGTCAGGCCCGCGTCGCGGAACATCAACGCGCAGGCGCCGCCCAACAGCGGCAATTGCGCCAGCAGCACCAGGTTGAAGTGCTGCTGCAGCACGGTGGCCGGGGTCGCCACGTCCTGCGACAACACCTGGAAGTCCGACAACTTGAGTGCCAGCGCTGCGAACCCCACCAGCACGGCCAGTGTGGCGAACGGTCCGTAGTACCGGCGCCGCCGGCCCTCGACATATTCGCGCGCGATGCCGCCGGGTCGCGTCAGCAGGGCCCATGCGAACATCAGCGGCCCGCGTTCGACATTCACGAAGGTCTGCATCAGGTCGCGCGTCATGTCGGCGAATGAGAGGCGGGTGGTGTCTGTGCGCTGGCTGCAGTGAGGGCAGAAGCGCGCCGCCGCGGGAATCGTGGACTCGCAGTTCAGACAGCGACGCTCGGCCATCGCGCGACGATGCCACACAACCGGCGAACGGTCATCCGCGAGTTCGGACCACCGGCGCCACCGATGCGTACCCGAGCCGAAGACTTGTCGGTCTACGCGATATTCCGCGTCGCCGCTGCGCTGAGGGCCGAGGATGCGATGGCCAGCGGTGAGCGCTTCGCCCAATCGAATCGATCTCCTGCACATTGACGCTCTTCGAGCGATGAGTCTGCCAGAACATCTGCGGGTCGAGCTGCTCGATGAGGTCCCGCAGCGCCATGCGCGCCGCGTTGCGAGAAAATCGACGCCTGCAGCAACGGCGGAGAGCCAATGTGACCGGCGTACCCAATTTTCATTTCCTGATGCGAGATCTGGCGCATGAGGTGGATGCCGGGCGCACGACGGATATCGAGGCGGCCGGCAAAGTGGCCGAATACATTCAGAAGGCGCTCAAGTGCATCCACGTGACGTTTTGGAGTGTCTCCGGTCAAGTCGGCCAGCGGGTCATGCGCAGCGTCGCTGCCTATGACGGTGTCAGAGGCATCGCTATCGCCGGCGCTGCAGTGTTCCCTGAGTCTGGTGGCGGCTTCTTTGGCGCGCTGGTCCGCGAGGGATGCTATGTCTGCGGCGACACCTTCGCGGATCCCGCTCTGCAGGGGGTGAAGGAGGTCATGCTGGTGCCGTTCAACATCCGCGCCTTGCTGGCCGCCTCGTATGGCGGCCATGGCGAAGTGTGGGGAATCATCACCTGCACCAACAACGTCGCACGCAAATGGCGGTCCTCGGAGGTCACTGCGCTGAGGAAGTGCGCGGCCGAAATCTCGACCCTGCGGAACCAGCGTCGGTTGCTCGGGAACTCGCTCTCCACAGGTGGCTTCCTGAAGTGACTGTGCGGCCGTCATGCTCAACGGAGATCCGGAGCGGCCCAGCACTGTCGCCAGAAGAAGTGCCAATCGCATTGACTGCGCCCACCGAGTCATGCCAGGGCCGGCAAGATTTCGGTTATCTTGCTCCGCGCGCGCAAAATGCGCCTCGCCGGAAGGGGCACCCCATGTCAATAACGGCGCCGCGGAGGATTGGCCCGATGTCGCGCATTGAGAATACGGTTTACATCCGCTGCAGGCCTTCGCCAACAACTGCGACCGCCGAACGACCGCAGTCGAACGCAGCGAACTGGAACTGTCGACCCCGAGCTGCCTTTCTGGCGAAGAGATACAGCGCCCGATAGCGGCCGGGGCGTGCACGGACCGGCAACGATAGCGTTGCAGCGAGCGCACCGGCGAGGTCTTCGAGACGATCAATCGCCACTCAACTGCCTGCTCTGGGCGATCCGCTTGCCGGGATCGGCTTCGTAGACGACCTGGTCGTCTACCGCGTAGAGCCAGCATGTCGAGCCGTCGCGGGAGCATTCATCCAACGCTATGGTCATGGCATTGGCGTTGTTCCATGCGAATCGCCACCCGCCCTTCGCAGTCACGACGAACGCCTTCGGTGAGGGCAAGGTCAGGTAGTGGCGGAAACGGGCCTTGCCCGCTTCGCGAACGGGAACCGCATCAAGGTCGTCGATCCGGGCGAAGCTCGTGGTGACCGGCACGCGCAAGCGGTGAGTCTTGGTCACGACCCCAGCTGTAGCGGGTGGCGACGACTGCGCCACGGCAAGCGTCAATGCATCGGCGCGCGCCAGCGCCTTGCCGATGCCTTCCAGCGCCACCAGTTTCGCGGCCTCGATGGACTGAGGCGGGCGAATCGCTTCGCCGCTCGAGACGCGCCGGATTTGTTCCTCCAGATCTGTCTGCCGTTGGGTCGACAACGGCCGGGTAACGCGATATGCAGGCGCGGTGCCGCCACGATTTGTCTCCTGCATTCGCTGGAGGAAGCGCAGATAGGCGTCCGGGCCGATTCCGTATGGTTTCACGATCATCAGGGCGAGCCGGTCGGCCTCGATGAGGTTCTCGGACGACGGCGCGCGAGTGCCGGTTTCCATGTTCTTGCTGATAATGTTCTGGATACCGAGCACGATGGTTGGCGTCACCGCGTCCAGAAACCACCTGCTCGCATTCACGCCGTCGTTGCCGAGCACTCTTTGCGCCGCCTCATGCGCCAGGACCATCGTGAGTTCAACGTCAGTGAGGTCGGCGAGCATGGGGAGGGTGACCGTTACCGCTCCGATGTAGACGTCGGCGTACGCGTACTGACTATCCACCGCATAGAGATCCAGCCGGCACGTCTCGACGGCGTTGACGACAATCGGAAATTCTGAGCTGCCGCGCGACATGGTGAAGTGCCGCTCCGGCTTGGCCGCCAGGGCAAGGCTTTCCGCCTCGCGGCCTGGCTTCGTGAATGCAGCAGTAGTGGCGCCTGGCACTGGCTCGTCGCCGATGGCCACCAATCGATCGCCTCGTTGAACTCCGGCCGCTGCGTACGGTGTCCTGAATTGATTCGTCGTGAAGACGAATTCGCCCGGCCGGGCGCCCACCTCGCGAATGATGCGCTCACGGATTTGCCGGGCGTGATCCATCTTTGGAGCTTCGAGAGCGACGGGGAATGGCGGTAAGCCCAGACTCCAAGTCGATGGGGCGTGGCACACGGGCACCAGCAATCGCGACAACTCGACGAGGCGTGAGCGAGCGCGCTCGGCGGCCGTAGCCACCTCCAGGTAGCGCTCCACCGACGTCACCGGGACCTTGTCAGCATAGGCGCACGCGGGGACGACCAGAAGGCCATACAGGAGGCAAGAGAGCCCGGGCTTCGGGAAGCGGAACATGTGCATGGGCACATTGTCCCCGGGGACGCCTCGGTGAGGCCCTCCAAGATTGGCGCTCGGCCCCGCGTTCGCCGCGATCTCTCGTGAAGAATGTCGCTCGAGCGCGGAGTACGCTCGCTCGTCTCTATTCCAATCCGCTCAGAGGCTGCTGATCGTCCGGTCGAGGCCCCGGGGTTCGCGGGCTGGTCGCCTTCGGTGCGCGGCGAGGTAATCCTACCGCGCGTTCGCTGCGTCATTCATCCGTGTGCGGATCAATCCCCATCACCCAAAGGAGCGATGGCATGGGGAAGCCCAGCGGCCCAGAATCGAAACATGGCTCGAACTTGGGTACTCGCATTGATCGTCGCCGTAGTGGCGCTGGTTTACCTTGTGCGACGCATTCTCAACGAGTCCAAGTCACTGGAGCATGAGGTCGACCTGCCGCTTTGGGACGCGGAACACTACGGGCACGTGGCCATTCATGCGGCGCTCAACGAAGACAGTGACGACACCGCGCCAACTGTCCTGTCTCCTCCAGAGTCGAGAGTCCCAAAGACTGGAAGCGGCCAGTCCAGGTAGGCCGGCCGAATGCAGCGGACCTATGCCAACCCATTTTTGATTCCGGAACTCCTCGTCAACGCCGGCGTCGACGTTCGCACAATCAGCGTCTATTCGAGCCATCACAAGGTGATGGTGGCCAGACGGTCGAGCTCGGCGGCTACAAGTATTCAGACGCCGCTGCGCGACGCAACAGCGAGAACGTGCTCGTCAACTGGCGCAACCCGAAACTGGCCGCTGTGTACTCCAAGACCGAGGTGTTGATTTCTACGCTCGTGTGACCCATTTTCCCCTTGAGCCTAGAGCCACTTCGGATATTTCGCGATCAGTTTTGGAGCGACATGCGGTCCGGCCCGACCGCACCGAGCGTTGGAACAGGTAGGACAGTTTGTCGCGGAACGCGTCGCCCCCCATGCGGTGGAAACGCGGACACGCGATGCAACACCGAGATGAGAGTGAAATGCGCGCCAAGTCCATTAGGACCTCCGCGCCAGACGACTGAGCAAACATGCAACGCCGTGGTGCGGAACACCCCGCTCCGGCCGACTGGCTGAAGCAGTTCAGTTGTCCACTCGGCCGTCCTCGAACAGTCCGGGCAGCACGCTCGTGCCTTCCTTCCTGACCGCGTCCAGCAGAGCGGGCTCCAATCCCAGGGCCTTGATGATCGTGGGCGCTACCTGCGTGGTGCCCACTCGACTCTTGACGACCTTGCGATCCAGTCCGGGGTTGGACACGAGCAGCGCGACATGGCCGTCTTCGGGTGCGAAGCCGCCGTGCTCCATGTCCTTGGCCGTGCTCTTCGTGAAGATCACGCCCGGATTGGGCTGCACCATGATGTCAGGGGTGCGGCCGTCAGCAGGGTTGCCGAACTTGCCGGGCACCTTGCTCAGGTCGATCACTGCGCCACCGTTGTCGGCGCAGATGCCGTTGCCGCTGACGCGCAGCTTGCTTGCCGCGTCCACCGTCGGGCAGGTGGTGTTCGCCTGCAGCAGGTTGACGGCCAGGTCACGCTGGCCCTGGTCGCCAAGCCAGATGAAGGCAACGTCGTCCGTTGTCGCCTGCCCGAAGACAGCAATGTTGCCCGTGACCGGGTCGACGCCCGTGGGGTTGCCCTTGGCGTCCAACGGGCCACCGATCAGCGTGCCCAGCGTCGCCGAAACCCGATCGCCGATCTTCTTCAGCCGCGAGTAGTCGCTCGGCGACTGCCCGTGCTTGGCGGTGATCACGAGCAAGGTGTTTTTTTCGAGGTGCCGGGCCTTGAGCGCGGCAGCCATCTGGCCGATCGCGCCGTCGATGTAGGTGATCGCGGCCTTGACGTTGTCATTGGGCGTGAACGCGGCGTCGACGTACCCGCCGCCTTCCTTGTTCAGGGCCTTCTGGGCCACGCTCAGCGTCTGGAAATTGGTCCCGAACACGTTGGGCACCGGCGCCACCTTGGCGCCGGTGGAGTCCTTGCCATTGATCTGGTTCAGAACGTTCTGGAGGTGGATGTTGTCGAATTTCTCGGTGTGCAGGTAGGACGGGTCCGCGGCGGTGTTGCCGCTGAAGGACTGCGTGTAGTCACTGCCGCCGGGATTGCCAAGGCTCACCGAGGCCGGGTCGATCGAGTTGATCTCGGTACGGGCCATGTCGTCCACGCCCTTGCCGGACGGGCCGTTTACCCAGTCCGTGCCCCAGGCGTGCTTGTCCGACCACGCGGTGTGCGAACCCTGCAGGTGCTTCTTGACCACCTCGAAGATCGTGTTGGTCTTGATGAAGTCGTGCGGGTAGACAGGGACGCAGTCCAGGCCCACCTTGCGACGCGGAATCTGCTGCGGGTTGAAGTCACCCCCGCCGTCCAGGTGCACCAACGGGCCGCCGTTCAAATTGTCGAGGCCGACCAGTTCCTGCAGGAAGACCTCGATGCCCGGCTTGGTCGAGCAGGTCGTGTCCCAGCCCGGATAAAGTGAGCGGTCGTAGACATCGTCGTAGAACAGGCCCGTCGAGACCGGGCCGCCGCCCGTGACCAGCGCCGCAAGACCCGGCACCGAGTCCGACAGGCCCGGTGTATGGGCATCGGTGTAGGTCACGCCGTGTTCGGCGAGTTCGGCGATGTGCGGGCAGGTGCGGTCGCGCAGGCAGCGCGCCAGATCCTGTTCATGCATGCCGTCCACGCTGACCATCAACACGTGGCGAACCTTGGATTCGCCACGATCCGCATGGGCCGCGCCAGCGCAGCTCAGGACAGCTGCGGCAGCAACCAGCGTCAGACAATCTTTCATTCAGGGTCTCCCGAAAACATTGGGGTGTGCAGACAGGGCTGCGATTGGGCTATTCATCGATGCGGCAAAGCGCCCCCCAATGTCTTCCAGTCCCGTGACAAGTCGATGTCGGACACGGCGCATCCGCCTGTCCGAAACCGGGCCTCTGCCAGCGCCTTCACTTGCACGTCACGCTTGGCGCCCAAAGTACCGCCGTTGCCCTTCCTCCCCTTCCTCCGCTTCCTCCGCTTCCTCCGCTTCCTTCCTTGCCAGCTTGACGACTATGGCGCGCGAATACGATTTGAACGAACCACTCCCTCCCTTGGCATTGTTCGACGCTGCTCAGCGTCGTGCTCATCAGAAGGTCTCGCAACCGCCCTTGTTCCGGCCGCGCGCCCGAGGCATGCGCTTCTGGCTCTTGCGATGCGCGTTGGTGATCGCGCTTTCGGTACTGGCTTGGGTTGCATGGTCGGCAGCAATCGCGCCGGCCAAGGTGTCGGCTTCGGACCTTGCCGAAGCTCGTTACCCCCATGCGTGAGCGCACGCAAGGCTCGCATTGACAATCCTCACGAACAGGTTCAGGCCACCGGGCGCTTCACTTCGCGTGACGACCACGAACCAAGTGGCAAGTCGTTGGGAATCGCCCAGGGGCGTGGGCAGCCAGAAGAACCCGTTGCTGACGACCAAAGCGATTTCGGTAGATCATTCGATGGGCTCACCGTGTTGCCTGCCAAAGCACCATAGGACTTTCTGTGGCGCACGGACTCACTACCCATCGAACTTCGAAAGAACCGTGGCCTCGCCGGTAAGCCGCCCTCGGAATTTGCGGACCGACGGCGTGGTACGTCAGCACGTAGTCCAGCGGTGCCGCTTCCGATGGGCCGCCCAACGCCGCATGACCGAACAAAATGTCGCCGTTGCTAATCGAGACGCCGACCAACTGGCGAGTAGCATGTCCTCCGGGTACTCATCGGTCTTCTGCCGCGAACTCGGGCCCCAACGATGCGATCAGACCACGAGGCTGCACTGAGGGCTGTTCTGAAGAACCCGCCGATCAAGGCACCGTTCTTGTATGCCACGAACAGCTCCGGGCTCGTCAACACGTCCAAGCACGGGGTGATGCAGCTGCATGCGGCGATTCTGGCCAAGCAGGTTCCAGGGGTCTCGTTTGACGGCATTGCGTATGTGACCATCGCCGTTGATGTTTCCGATGCGCTTCGGGTCCTGGAGCGGCGTCTCGGTCATCAGATCGTCGCGAGCTCCATCAGTGGAATCAAGGGGCCCATGTTTTCCGTTGTTGACGATGGCCAGATCTTTGTGATCGTGCGTGACGCCTTCGCCAACGACTTGATTGGCGGGACACCGATCAGCAGGCAGGCGGCCGCCAAGGTGTTTCGGGACTTGCTGCTCGAGATGGTCGGCGATCCTGGGACTTCCGGCCCGACGTCCGCCTTCTAGGCGCTGTCTGCGGCGCCGACGCAAGGGTTGATGTGCCAGGTCGTCGAGATTGGCCAGTAGTCCGGTCGACCGAAGCGCTGCCTCGAGTTCTAGCGCTCTTCGAGGCCGAGCCCTGTCGAGGGCGCTTCCGGAAGTCGACGTTCGTGGACGTCAGCTCATGGCCGGGACTGCCCGTTCGCGACGCTAGCCGACAGCTGCCACTGAGCAATCGGGACAGTGGCCGGTGCGGCTCCTGAAGAGGATATCGGGCATGGCAACCGGCGTGACGGAGCGCCCACTCGGCCGCAGCGGCGTCGCATGTTTGTGATGGCGAGACCGATGCATGCCGCGGGTGCGCCTAGCCGCGTGCTGCGTGTTTTACTTCTAGGTCGAGCACGCCCAGGACGGAGTGGACTTCGAGCTGCGCCCGAGTTCACGCTACGCGGAGTCGGGCCGCCACTTGCGCGCGCTTGCGCTGCGCCACGGCTTCGACATGGAAGCCATCGACGCTGGCCCACTGGGTCTCGATCAGGGCCGGCCCGTGATGGGGCTGTACGCCTGGCTGCGCCGGCGCTGAAGCCCGCGCGCGGCCGGTCAGGGCACAGGACGCTGCATCTGGCAGGAGGTAGGTTGCGAGGCCACGTACGAATCCCACACCGCCTCGGAGCGGAAGCCGTAACCGGTGTTCTCGGCGTCGTACTTCACTCCCTTGGTGCCCTGCTTGGCCCACATGCCCAGGTACAGCGGGGCCTGCAGCTGGTGGTCGGTCTTGCGCATCTCGATCTCGCCGATCGGGCTGTTGTACTTCATGCCCTCCAGCGCGAAGGCGACCTTCTTAGCGTCGGTGGACTTGGCCTGGCGCATCGCGTTCAGCAGCATGCTCATGCTGTTCCAGTGCGCGGCGAAGATGAAGTCCTCGCCGGTCTTCTGCTTGTAGGCGACATAGATCTTCTCCAGCTCCGGCGTTGGCGCGTTATGGCCCCAGTTCCAGATCACGCCGACCTTGTCCGTACCCCAGTTGCCCAGCTGCGTGGGGATGCTCGGGTTGTTGGCGTTCATGGTGTAGAAGTTGATGTTCAGGCCGAAGTCCTTCGCGCTCTTGAACAGCAGGCCGAGGTCGCTGCCCCAGTTGGATGTGATGACCGTGTCCGCGCCCGAGGACTTGATCTTGGCCACCTGCGGCGCGAAATCCTTGGTGGCCGCGATGGGCACCAGGTCGTCGCCGACGATTTGGATATCTGGACGCTTGCGCGCCAGATACGCTCGCGCGGCGCGTGCCACCTGCACGCCGTGGGTGTAGTTCTGGTTTAGCAGGTAGATCTTCTTGATGTCGGGCCTGCCCTTCATGTAGGTGGTCAGCGCCTCGATCTTCATCTCGCTGGACGGGTAGAAGCGGAAGTGCCAGAAACTGCACTTGTCGTTGGTCAGGCCCGGGTCCATGGCGGCGTAGTTCAGGAAGACCGTGGCCTTCTCCGGTTCGCGCTCGGCCAGCTTATTGATCGAGTCCACCAGCGCGAAGGCCACGCCCGAGCCGCCGCCCTGCGTGATATAGCGGATTCCCTCGTCGCTGGCGGACTTCAGCGTGGTCGTGCTTTCCTGCGGCGAGCCCTTGCCGTCAAAGGGCACGACCTCGAACTTAGGGTCCTTCGGGCCGGAGCTGGCGTTGAGCTGCGCCACCACCTCACGCAGCTGCCTCAGCGACCCCACGCCAGCCTGCGCGAAAGGGCCGGTCAGCACGTCGATGAAGGCGATCTTGACGGTCTGCGCGCCGACGCTGGCGGCGCCTAGGGCAAGCGCCCCGGCCAGGGCGAGGCGGGTGATGCGGGTGGGGTAGGTCATCGGCGGTTCCTGGGTGGGCTCTAAGGTGGGCACAGGCTAGCCCCAGGGCGCGGCTGCATCAAGCCGCGCTTCTACCATGTCGCGCAGCCTTCGCAGGCCATCCTCACGGAGGCCCTTGCCCGATGACTGTGCTTCCCACCCCACCCCGCTCGAGCGTGTGGTGGACCGGATTCAGGTCGAGGCCTTGGGGCAAATGGATCGCGCAGGCGGAGAGAGGACATCGGGACCCGACGTTGTCGGCGGACAGGATCGTGGCGTTGCGTCGGTCGTTCGACTCTTACTCAGCAGTCGGAAATATAGGCGACACACGGAGCTCGGAAGAATGAACGAACGAGCTTTGGATTTCGCTGGACCGCGTGCAGCTCTGCGTCGATGCGAACGTCAAGCTTCTCACCCGCTTGC
>Ga0307507_10012965_pt1 | contig 10205 bp, 11 predicted proteins | sample 7_EM_MG_FD_207223 | JGI IMG/M metagenome (GOLD analysis project Ga0307507, IMG submission 207223) | Populus trichocarpa ectomycorrhiza microbial communities from riparian zone in the Pacific Northwest, United States - 7_EM | ecosystem: Host-associated > Plants > Roots > Unclassified | place... | reverse complement strand
CGTAATTTTTTAAAAAAAGTAAACACAATGTCATCTTAATATTTTTTTAATAAAAGAAAGACAATATAGGTTTATCGGAATAAACCAAGGCTAACATGTAATGCTCAAAGATCTTTAAACACCTGTAGTTTAATTATTTTAAAAATAACAATAATATGTATATCAAAGGTTTTAATGTTATGGGATTTTATCCGCATCAATTTGAAGTAACACTAGATTAACCTGTCAAACCAAATTAACCTGTCAAGCTCGAGATACGTGTCATGAAAGTCTGATAATTAAATAGAAAGAGAAATTTAACATTAACAAACTAAACTAAACGAAAAAAATTAATTAAAAAGAAAAAAAATTTGGGTTAACCCGTCAAACCAGGTTAACCTGAAAAACCCTTCAAATCAAGTTAACCCGTCAAACATGGGATTCGTATCATGAAAGTTTGATAACTAAATAGAAAAAAAAATTGACGGGTTTACCCAGAATTAACTGGATTAACCCGTCAAACCAAGTTAACCCGTCAAGCCCGAGATACGTGTCATGAAAGTCTGATAATTAAATAGAAAGAAATTTAACATTAACAAACTAAACTAAACGAAAAAAATTAATTAAAAAGAAAAAAATTCTGGGTTAACCCGTCAAACCAGGTTAACCCGGAAAACCCTTCAAACCAGCTTAACCCGTCAAACTTGGGATTCGCGTCATGAAAGTTTGATAACTAAATAGAAAAAAAAATTGACGGGTTTACCCAGAATTAACTGGATTAACCTGTCAAACCAAGTTAACCCGTCAAGCCCGGGATACGTGTCATGAAAGTCTGATAATTAAATAGAAAGAAATTTAACATTAACAAACTAAAGTAAACGAAAAAAATTAATTAAAAAGAAAAACAAATTCTGGGTTAACTCGTAAAATCAGGTTAGCCCATCAAACTCAAGATCTGTGTCATGAAAGTCTGATAACTAAATAAAAAAATTTAACATTAACAAACTAAATTAAACAAAAAAAATTCATTAAAAGAAAAAAAAACAAAAAAAAATTAAAAAAACAACTCAGCGTTTCATTTACTTTTTAGTATATGTTATAATATAATATAATATATTAATAATGAAAAAAGTCTAAAAGGCGTGGGAAAACTACAGTACTTTCCCACACCTTTTAGAGTATTGTTAATGTCTTTGGACGCAAATATGACCTGAAAATGTCTAATTTAATGTAATCAAGTTTTTATAAAATTTAATTTGAAGTCTAAAACTATTTTTCAATTATAAATTCTTGTAATCCAATTTCTGTACATTGTGGAAACCTATACATAGTGAATAATACCTTATAAGAAATTTATTTATTAAATATTTTTATATTATCACCCATTTTCATTTCAAATGAACAGTATAAACATTATCGCATTAAATCACTCTTGGATGGCTGAAAAAGATAAGAGTTCGTTTTTGGATTTAAAAATCGCACTTTCATTCATTTTTACTTAAAAAACATTAAAAAAAACACGCCAGCACACGCCAGCATTGAAATTTTCTTCTTCTTCTCTGTTCTCTACCAACTGCATTTAGTCCCTAAATTTTGTATATTTAGTTCCATTATTATGATTTAAATGAGATTAAATACTATTATTTTGATCAATCTCATTCAAAAATAAATATTTAATTAATTGATATTTAATGAATTAATATCTTAAAAAAATGTCAACCTTTTTTATTCAATTAACTTTGATTAAACTTGAAGGGAAAAAAACAAATCATAAGGGGTTGAAATTTTTTTAGATATTAATTTATTAGTTATCAATCAATTTAATATTTATTTTCAAATGAAATTGCCCAGAATAAGAGTATTTAATCTAATTTAGATCATAATAATGAACTATATTTAATTAAATATGGAACGAGTTTTATTTCTTTTTTATTTTGAAAAAAAAAACAACTCTAAGAAACTCGAACCATTTCTCCATTTTCCATTTGAGGGTGTCACCCTGAGCAGGAGCATGCTAACTGATGTCTCCCACTGTTCTCTGTCCACCTCTCCACTACCTAGGTAAAACCCGCTCAAATGATTTTCCGGGGAAAATAATTACATAGAACTAATCCCATATAATTTGATTTACACACAATCTATACATTTTTTTTTGGGGGGGGGGAATAAAAAATTCTTGTTATTCTGTTATTTCCATTACACAAATCTTCTCCAGAGGGCAAGCATTCAAGGAACTGTAAATAGAAGAACGAAGTTCATATGAGTTGGGAGATGACGGGACAACATCAACCCACTCCTTGCCAACCATCTCCACATGCAGATTTGGCTTCGGGATTGCATAGAACTGGAGTTTATGGATTTGTTGCGCCAGCAACCTCATGAAATTCAAGGAAAATATCATGTCAAAACTTTCTTCTAAATCTTTTGTATCTTCAACGATTTTGATCCCTATTTCTGCTTTGCGGGACTCGACAAACCCAAGTAGAAGTGGACTCCCAGTAACACAGTTTTGGCTGCTACTGCATATCTGGAAGAAGATGCTGCAACTAGTCAAATAACTGTCACGGCAATCACACACAGATGTGACGTTGAAATCTATAATCTTGATACAGAGCTCTATCATTTATCTAGGCTGAAATCATCTATTCCCCAAGAGACGACCAAAAGTTGTCTATCATGATGAGAAAGCCATATTTCTTTGGAAGGTTATACCATGGAGAATTTGATGATCAGTTTGGTTATTTGAAAAGCATGTCTGTGGTCTTAGCATGCTGTGATTGCAGATAATAGGAGAATGATGATACAAAGGTTTTTTTTTTTACTTCATGTAGAGTTATTTTATAAACCTCAAATATGCTGCCTGATCCAGATTGTTGATATCCGTGTACAATCCTTCTTACATGATATTGCGAGAGAAAAAAAGTGCTACCCACTAGCAGAAGTTTTTTGTCCCACTTGTTTGTAATTTGGATGGTGTTAAATTTCATATTAACCACACGAATAAAATTGAAAGGACACGTCTAACCTCAATATACTCCACGCCCATTTTGCTGAGATTCTCAGGAATATTGACAGAAGAAAGCAAGCTAATAACTCCTCCAGATCCAACTGGTGATTGCAGTATTTCCCATGGCGACTTCATCATGATTTTATGTCTCTTCCCTTCTTCTTCAGAACTACTAACAACTGGAATTTTCTCTTCTTCCAAAAACCATACCTGTGAGAGGGTTGAAACCTTTAAAGATCAAAGAACAAAGAACAAAATTGGACTGGTGAAGGAGAACTTGCAAGTTTTTTCTACTTCAACTAACACATGACAAGAACCAAGGACTCGTATTCACATGCATGACAGGTTGAAAGACACAGAGCTAGTAGTTCTGCAGAGATTGCAATCACCTTCCCGTATATTCCAACTCCATGAGAATCTGTGCTAATAGTGTTAGTAAAACCATATGATATGCAGGCTAAAAATGGATTGAATATATAAGGAGACAGTCAAACAATTGGTCAGGCCAGGTTGAATTTTGTGATGAAAGGTGGTGTTTGGCATTGCAGTTGGATCGTTCTGATGTGTATAAATTTAAAAAAAAAAAAAAACATTATTTTAATGCATTGCCAAGCGAAAAGCACTTTGAAAAACAACTTATACCACACTCCTAAACAAGCATAAAATCCCAATAATTCCACCCTTATTAGAACAAAGCAGAATACAAGTAATCTTAAGGAAATCAATACAAAACTTCAGCTATAGCTCTACCGATAGTCTGATATAGTGCTATACCATTACAGTATGCCTTTTGATCCATATAACTCAAGCAAATCGAGTTGCTGAATAACCCAGCTTTAATCTGCAACTACATGTTATCTAAATAGGAGAGAGAGAGGTGACGATTCAACATCTACACTAACCTTGTTGGAGTCAAATGCAAAGTAATCATTATTTGAGAACAGCTTTTGCAAAGACTGGATTTCTTGTGCAGGGCAAACCAAAATCAACGGCACAGACACACGGTCTTCTATCTGCCATCAACACATGCTCGTCAAACCACGTTGAAAATCTCTAAAGACTTTAGATAATGCCAAGGGAAAAAATCCTTTGATCATTGCCAAGTGTCATTAAGGCTGTAACTTAAAATAAACTAAAAAAAAATCAATCTTAATAAGCATGCTAATAAAAATTTCATCTAACATGCATATAACAATAGGAGGGGGAAATAACAGTCAGAACCTCAAGACATTAGTAAATAGAACAACAAAAAGGATTTTCTTCCCATCGTACTTACAAAAGAAAAATAGAAAGAGTTTTATGTACAAGATTTCAGAAATGAGGATCACCTTTACAAATGTCTGATCATCAGAAAGTGATTTTTGAAGGAAGAAAAGCAGTGAATTCTCACTACTTTCAGAGTCAACTACTCCAGGATTATCACCTTTTCCTTTCTCAATGTCATTCAAAACTAAAACGATGGCCACTTTGCCTGTAGAAATGAGAGACAATCCCTTTTCTTGCAATTTGAAATTTGCTCCCAGTTTCTCCTCATTTGCACAAGTGATGAACTCCTTTGATATCATCAAAGAACTTTTTATATGCTTGGTTCTTGTGGCACTGATTAACTCAGTTGCAGAGCATCTGATTCAAGCAGACAAAAAGACGAGGCTCAACACATCTGGCACTGGCACCACTTAAAGTCAAAGAGGAAATAAAGAGATTCAACAGGTCCATAAAATAAATAGTATGCAATGCTGATAAGGCTTCCTTGTCTCAACAAAATTTTGACTTAATGAAATACGAACTAACAATCCCAGCTTTATCTAGAGAAATAAATAAAACATGATCTATGGAGTTACCAATATGAATTCAGGAAAATATGGAGACAGAAAAAACAGTTATTTTGAATAGTATCATGTGCGCAGCATATACTTTAACCAGCAATACAAAACATATGGGTTTTCTACAATTAAAAGTGATCATATTTATATGTTTAATGCCTCACAAGAAGTTCGATTCAATAGGCTCCAAATTTGTTTCAGATGAAACAATAATGTGCATCTTGTCCCCCTTCAGTGTGAATCCAAACATGAAGAATATATGTACTTCATGCAAAAGTCACCTCTTAGAGGATATCTCTATATTTTCCAGGGCTTGTTGAAGCAATTTGGAATTTACACCAACAATCTGGTCTGCCAGCAATCCCCTTTTAGATTTGTCCCCATATCTTAGTCCATCAAATACATGCTTTTGTTCCATTTCACAGAGTTTCTTCTTTGCTGCTATAAGGCGTCTTTGGAATTTCTTTCTCTCTCTCCATTCCTGAAATGTATCAAAGATGCTCCTGAGCCACCAGCAACAACCAGTGCAAGCATATACTTAAGCATTTATTTAAGAAAGTAGAAAAGGAAACGAAGCAAAAGAAAGAAAGAAAGAAACAGAGAAATAAGGAATCTAAAACTAAGATGCACAGCTATGACCTCCACTAACACAAATTTGGAGGGGAGGTGGTTAGAATTGGGAAACAGCAAAAAGATCTTATAAATGGTGCCCTAATAACTTGGCATCAATAAACTATCAGTCCACACGGGTATCAAACATGAAAGCTCTTACTATTGTATTCACAAAAGTTGACTAAGCTAGTTCCCTTGGTCTGCATTCTCCACTTTTCAATCCTATGTTAGAGCTAAACTTAATTCAAAATGATTTTGCTAGTTGAATATACATAAAATACACTCAGAAGTATGGGAAATAGTGGTATTTGTACAGATAATTAGACAGAAAGGTTCAATTACAAGACCATTTCAGTTGTAGCCTAAGCATATGAAATGAAACAGATCCTGTAATTTTGAATGGCTCTACCCTAAATTTGATCATTAAAGTATCACGTTCCTGTTTGATCAACAGCGCACCAAATTGGATAAGGATAGAATTAAAGAAAAGAGAGGGGGTCCTTTTCTTCTATCCTATAAAGAGAGAATTAAAAACTAAAAGTTAGCAAGAACTAAGCAGCATCCATAAGATGTGAAAGGAAGCAAGATATGAAATGAAAATGGCCCAAGAAGCATATCATACCCACTTTGTGCTACACTGACAGTAGCAGATTAAATGCAAGGAAAAGATGTATCTGAAAGCCTATTATGGCTAAAGAAGTAGGATTCTGTTTAAAATAAAATTGCTACTCCCCATTCTCTAAAACATGGGCTGGTGGGGGAAGGGGGAGCAGGTAAAACAATTGTCTGATATGGGAATAAACCATGCTTTCATATAAAAGTATATCAGATATGAGAATAAAACATGCTTTCATTTAAAAGTAAGGAAGGAAATTCTGTCAACAATTAAGCTTTAAACAACATATCAAGTGGAGCACAAAGGAATATGCCTCACAAGCTCACGCCTTTCTTTCTTGGACCTCTCATCCTGGCGTAGGTTTAACTCAAGAAGTCCTTTCGGAGGTGTAATCCTCATTTCTCTTTCATTCATATTGACATCTGGAACAATTGCTTCAACAAAAGGTACCCAAGCAAGATGACCAGATACCCCTGCTTCTGCTGGTTTTGACTTTCCGGTTCCACCAGGCACATCTGAAGATGTGTAGAGCATTACCTGCAGAAGATCATTACCTCCATTGTCGAAAACATTAACAACAGTTCCCACACATTCACCAGTTTCCTGAGAAGGAGACATACAATTACAGTCTTGATACATAAAAGCTGGTGTATCAATAATAAACCAGAAAAAAAAAAGATAATAATATTCAAACAGCGACCACAAGAAGAAACGAGAACAAATAATGCAAAAATAAGGAACAGACAAGCAAGATATGCTGAAAATATGTAAGGAAAATTCATAATAAAAAAACATAAACAACATTAGAAGGATGATTTGGGAAAACAATGGTCTTCAACGACTAAAATATTTTACAATTCATTTGTATCATGAATATAAAAGTGCCCAAGCATAAATCATGAGTGGGAGTACTTTTTGGACATTAAGGATCCGTTTGTTTTGTGTAGAATATTTTACAAATGGAAAATATTTTACATGTAAAACTTTTGCACGTAAAATGTTTTACATGTAAAATATTTTTCAATGTTTGGCTTAAGAAATGTTTTCCCGTAAAATACTTTCAATGTAAAATATTTTTCAATGGTGAGTTGGTGGTGGTGAGATGGTCGTGGTAGTGGTGAAAGAGCAAGTGGTGGTGGTGGTGGTGGAGAAGGAGGTGGTGGTGAATTGATCGTGCAAGAGGAGGTGAAGGAGGAGGGGTGGTGAGATAGAGGTGGTGTTTGAAATAGTTTGATGATATAAATGAATTACTATTCATAAAATATTTTATGGAATTTCATGAACTAAAAATATTTCTCACTAAATGAACTAATTTGAAGGTTAACTATAAAATATTTTACTGGAAACATTTTCTGGAAAACATTTTTCAAAAACAAACATGGGAACATCTGGAAAACATTTTCCCATAAAATATTTTATGCAAAACAAACAGACCCTAAATTGCGCAAAGCCCCTTTATATAGAACTTAGAGGCAGAGAGAAACAAAGATAGAGAGAAACAAAGATACAAACACAGGTATTTACGTTAACAACTTTTCACAAAATATAGAGGTCTTAAAATGTACAAACCTTAAGAATCACTCTCATTCCGATGAGATCACGAGAATAAAACTCTCCTTCTTCCAACTCTGGCCTTTCATATTCTCTTACAAGTAAAGTTGACCCAACAAGCAGCTTAGCCTGAACAAATCATAAATCTCTTTCATAAGATACATGAACTCATGCTAATATAGAGTAATAATCTCTAATATATGTCTACATAACTGATAAGTTTTACATTTCCGTTTAAAAAATGCGAAACGAAGGAAAAATTGCATAGATAGTCACTTTGTGGTAGGATTTATTTGAGTTGAGTAGAGTAAATATATTAGTGTTGCAATCTTAAAGCAACCTCGGCTTCCCTATATCTATGAACTGACATGGAAATAAAATTTCATCCAGAGTAAAGTTGCACAGAGCTACAACCAGAATCATCCTGCAGTACAGTGGTAGTGCCTCACAGAATTGAGAATTTTATCAATTATTTCCGGAAATCGTGTTGCCCAAACATTTAACATGGAGCCGTTAAGAAGAACATCCTGATTTGGTTTTGAGCAACAACACTAAATCACTAGAATATCACCAGGAGTTGGTTTTCAAATCAAAAAGATTTTAATCTATGCTATATTTTCTCCTAGAGATGAAAATCATGGTTCAACAATTGCAAAACTACTGCAACAAGGAATTCATTGAAGCAGAAAAATATGTCAAGGTAACTGAGGGAATACACATGAAATCCAACATCCAATAATAACAACCTGGATGGTATCAGACTTCTCATGCCCAAAAGAGGGGTCCCTGAAAGTGCTATATTCGAAGCAGACCGACCCTTCAGCATTTTACACTTTTGCACGTTATGGTTGCTCTCAAACTAAAACTAGACCATAATGGTTGCAAGCTCAAGATCTTAAACTTTGCATCAAACAACACAATGACCCCTTAATACGCATATCTAATGTTGCTAATACAAAGTCTCAGACCAAGAAAACTGATCTGAATAAGATAGAGTACTGTAAGACATGAACAAGCTCACCCGATCCACAGTGTCAATACCCCCAAATTTAAGTATCCAACTCTTGCGTCCATGGTGTCCTCTTCCTTCAACCAGCTCCACTTCCTGAATTACATCTTTGCCTGAAACTAGTTGCCTTAACCATCTTCTCCCAGGCTAAAATATAGGCCTTAAATTATTAGTATTACAATAAAACAATACATAATATGCACGAAGAACAAGAACCCAAATGGAGAGAAGATAGTTTCAGTTACCTTGGAAAATCGTAGCTCAGGAAAATCTGTAGTGGGTTTTACAGAAATCTCTCCCTGAAGGCCATGAACATTGGAAATATACCCAACTTCAACAAATTCTGATTCACTCTTTGAAGTTTCAACAGTCTCTTGAGTAGCTAGGGAGAGAGAGTGTCTGCGCGTACAGGTTCTGTGGAGAGGGGAGAGGATGGCAGGAAGGTAATTCCGTGGAGGTTTGAAGGGCAGTAATTGAAGAGGAGAAGGGGGTAGGAGGGCAGGAGAAAGTCGGGCTGGAAGAGGAGGAACAAGGGGATATTTAGAGAATGGAAGTGAAGGAGAACAGAGAGGTGTAGCTGCCTGCTGCATCCTTTTTTTCTCAACAGGCAGAGATTGTTCTTCTAAATGAAAAGAAGATATCTTTTGCTCGTCTTTCCACTCAGGACTCAGGAGTCTAGAGGTTGAAGCCCGAGTGGGGACCATCGACTAGACGTGGAGTCACTGTATTTTATTTCTAGAAATAGGATTAAAAAGATAAATAATAATAATACCTTTAAAGTCTTTTTTATTTAAAAATATATTAAAATAATATTTTTTATTTTAAAAAATTATTTTTAATATCAAAATAATTTAAAAATATCAAAAAATAAAAAATTTAAATAAAAAAATAAAAAATTTAATTTTAAAAAAATATTTTTAAAACATAAAAATAAACAAAATATAAATCTCCCTACCCAATTTCTAATTTTTCTCTCACGACAGCAACTAAATAGGCTGTAAGGGGTTATGGTTTGTATTTCCGTACCAAGATAGGAAAGCTACGATCTCCATTTTCTTAACAAATACACAACCAAACAATAGCTTATTGTAATTCTAAATCTTGGTATTTGGAACCTTTTATTTCCTTCTTCTTCTTTTGCATATAGGGTTTTGTGGATTATATAAAATTGAATTCTTTAGGGTTTTCCTTACTTGAATGTTTAATGATACCAATTAGACACGCAATTATCGTGCATTCAATGTATTAGTTTTATTTTGATTTTAATTAATGTATAAAATTAATTTTTGAATGAATAACGATGATATTTTTTAGATTTATTATGTCTTGAATTAAGTTTGACTTTTATTATTAATATTATTGTTAGTTTATGTAAAAAAAATGATGGGTTGCAACTTGCTCAAGCAATTGAAACTAGCAATAAGATTGCTTAAGATGAAATAAAGACGGGAAAATGAGCAAATCAAGCCGATACCTTACAATGACTTGGCAATACTAGATGTGGTTCTCAATTTCAATTAATTTATAGCTTGTTAAGGATATTTAGTGCAACTTGTAGAGCTATCAGTATTGCTTCAAAGATGGAGCAAATTGTTCCCAGTAAGGTGA
>Ga0307507_10012964_pt1 | contig 10206 bp, 5 predicted proteins | sample 7_EM_MG_FD_207223 | JGI IMG/M metagenome (GOLD analysis project Ga0307507, IMG submission 207223) | Populus trichocarpa ectomycorrhiza microbial communities from riparian zone in the Pacific Northwest, United States - 7_EM | ecosystem: Host-associated > Plants > Roots > Unclassified | place... | reverse complement strand
AATTTGAACTTCCTTTTTCAGATGGAATGTACATGGTGGAAATTGACCACGTTCTTAGACCTGGTCGTTATTGTGTGCTTTCTGGTCCCCCATTAACAATAAGAATGATTACCAAGCATTGCAGCGTCCTAAAGAGGAACTGGAGGAGGAACAGAGGAAGATCGAAGAGGTTGCCAAACTTCTTTGCTGGGAAAAGAGGCTTGAGATTGGTGAAATAGCTATCTTGGCATAAGAGAATAAATAATGATTTTTTCCGTGAGCAAGATCCTAAACCAACTATGTGTAAATATTTATTCTCTAAACAATCTGCTAGAAAGAAGCTTATCTTTGCTAGAAAAATTCAAAACATTTTTTCTCTGTTCTGGAACTTCTGCCCATTATTTCCAGGAAGAACAACATTGATATAGCAGATCCACGTGATTGCTGTTCCCTATGTTGCTTTCTTAGTTATTTATTTTCGTTGGCCCTGTTTGAGTGGTTGTCATCTGTTGCAATACTGAAATTATGCCAATAGTGTTACCATTACTTCAGTTGCACACAACATCGAGGATGAGTTTCCATGATGAAAGATTTCAGTAGCTTGCGTATTTCAAATTATTCAGCATGAGAAATTCTCTGAAGTTATTTGTTTGAGGTAGAAAGCTTTTGCTCCATGCTTACAGAATTTTTTTCATATTGTTCTAGGTACAAGAATGAGTAACACCTTATCCTGGGACAGATGAAGTCACCGGGGCAGCATGGCAGCCATTTTCAGAGAAACTAAATGTTGTTCCTTCCAGAATATCCAGTGGCTCCATTCCAGGATTGTCAGTTGAGAAATTTCTAGAGGACAATCGAACATTAGCACTCAATATATTTCGTTTTAAGCCCTTCCCATTCATGATTCATGTTCCTATTATTCTCGGTATAGTTGCAAGTATTTTATGGTGCTGCATGATTTTTGCGTCTAAGTTTCATTATAGCCTTTAAAATTCCAGCTTCGTATGCGGGGTTATTGGTCATATAATTGGTGTTGGGGTTGTTCTTGGTCTTCAGAACATTGGTGCTCTGTAAAAAGCGTATACCCTGCTTTAGAATTCTTTTTTAATAAAATGAAAATGCCTACAGATTTTCTGTAAATGACGGAATATTCTTTCGATGATTCTGTCTGTATTAAAAATCACAGACTAAATTGTCAACAGAATAAAATCGTTGATGCTCAACTTTCTGATGACTGAATTCTGTCAGTGATTTTTAATACCAGCATGATTTTCTCTAAATGCTGACCGTCATTTCTGAGAGTGAAAAACATCCTGAAACTAAACGATTTCTTGAAAATGGGAATAGCTCCCATGAAAGCCCAGGTATATCCCGTTGCATGTGGTGGACATATTACAAAAGTAATTTATCAAATTAAGTTTTTAACAACTGATATAAGTTAGATAAAATTTGAATAGGCACATAAACTTACTTTGTGCGATCATGAGTTGAAATGGAACTAATGTATCCGATTAGTAGTCCAAAAAATGGAGGAAAATGAATTCTTGCATATTGTAGAATTAAACTTTTTCTCTCTTTAATATGAGAATTGAATAATCATATGTATTTTTATATTAGATTATACATCAATCAAAATTATATTTTTATACTAATGATCTTAAAATACAATTCTCACGTCGATCCCATTTATCTTATTAAACCATTCTTAAAAACTAAAAAAAAAAGAGATAAATATCCTTAACAACTAAAATCTTGCTGTGTGGAATTTTCGGTTTTTTTCTTTGATTTTTCCTAGATTTTAAACATCTGTATGTGATTTATACGCTAGCAAGTAGAGTGTTTCAATCAGGCTACGAATTTTTCTGTAAAACTTTTGTTAATGTCAAGTGGTAAATAGACTTTTTTTAAAACATACATGCTAGTTTTCTGGTCAGAGAGTTTTGAGTTGAGGTTTGGAGGAAATACATGTTCTTATGTCAAGTGTAAATGCTAGTTTTCAAGGGTTTTTTTTTTTTTTTAATAACCTTTTGAAAGGCATGCTGCTTTCTTTAGTGTCTCAGAATATGCTTGAGTTGAGATTTGAGGAAATGCCTAATTTAGTGCTTTTAACTCAATTATTGGAACGTTCATGTATAATATACCAATCAAACAATCATGGTAAAGTTAGCATAAGGAACTACATCTTTCAAAATCATATATATTTCTTAGTTCTTAATTCGACTAGCATTTTTGTATCTCCCGTTTATTCTTATGTAGGTTTTGAACTGTGTCTAAGCTTTCTGAAATATTGATGTCTGTCCAAGTTATATGATTGCTGTTTCATTGATATTTTAGATTTCTTCCATTTCAGCTTGTTTGATGCATGAAAGAACTGGTGCCCCGCTTTCTGAAATGAGTTCTCTGAATAAGTAGACTTTACACTTTATATTGCTAGTTCTTAATTATTGCTTGTGAAACCAAAACATGTCTGTATTATAGGTTTTTCGCCACATTTTAATTTCTTGCTGGTACTGATCCTGTTTTTGTTTTAAAATTATAAATTTAGGTAGGCTATGATATGATGATACTGTGATGCAGTCAAAACGGATGTATTTGTGCCTTATGGTTGAATAATTTTAGATCAGTTTAACATTCTGTAAGGGTTTTGACGTGTTGGCAAAATGCCAAATTCACCTTTGTTGTTGTATATTTTCTTACTAGAAGATGCATGTCAGGTTTCTTGAATATGGATGAAGATAAGTCCTTATCAGAAGCTCACAGCTGATGCGCATGCTAGTTTTGTCCACATGAACAAGCTTCGGGCACAGTGCTGCATTGGAAAGTAGAAACGGCTTTAGCTTGCAAGATTCCATATATTTTTTCAACTCTATTTTTGGTATTTGTTCCAGCATTTCATTTTTCATTTTACCCATATTCAGATTAACTAAAATTCTAGTGAATGCATTTCATAAATCTTGATTGGTGTGCATATATGTGGGACTTCTGATTGCTGCATTTGAAGAGCGCAGGGATCTGAAGCTTGGTTAACCCTTGCCTGCTGCTGTAGAAGATTTGCTTCTAATTTTGCGATTGCCTGGTGACTGTCATGCCAAGTTCTTTTTTTTACAGCCCTGATATGAAGTGGAATGTCTATAAACATCCTTTCTACAGTAATTATTCCATCCCGAAATCAACCAGCCATGATCTGTAATATAAGCACCGAAAATTAATCTGTTGAGCACAAGAGGACATTTACTAGAGTGGAGATCTGAGATGAGCTACAAATATTAATATCATCGCGATAGCGCCATCTATTCAGGTGGTTGATGAGGCACCTTGAAATCTTGGTACATTGGTATTGTTTTAAGGATCACTTTATTTTTTTTGATAGATATGTGCGTAGGCAATTCATCTGCATATTCAATTGGTACTACAGAACTTGAGGGACAAAGCTGTTGTATATGGATCATGTTGTTGTTTTTATCTTATATTATTATTTGGATCATAGTGGGAATTTCATCTAGTCTACGTGTTGGTTAGTGCTATGTATCTGTTCTATCGGTCTTGCTAGCTGATGGGAGACCTCTTGCTCATTCTTTTCCTCAGCGTTGCTGCACTTATATCAGATGGTGTGCTGTTGCAGGGAACTGTTGAGCTCCGTCCGAGGGCATGAGAGATAAAGAGGTATTTTCATAGTTATGGAAGTGGAAGTTTGGTTACTAGTGGCACCCTAGCATCAAAGCAGATCCTTGAAAAGGTTTTTCATTTTTCAGTTCTCATACAGGACGTAGCTGTTACTCATAGCAGCCCACATGGATCGAAGAACTGTAAGCTTCATCAAAATTCAGTCTATATATGCTCTTCTAATTTCAGTGATCTTCTTCCGTTACCTATTTTATTTCAAAACCAGGTGAACCTCCTCCTTTCGCAACCTCTACGGATGCCGCTGGGGTAGAACTTGAACATGCGCTGATTAAATTCACATCAGTAACATGGTAAACATTGTTCAAATTACTGTTTCCCTTGCCATTATTGCTTCGAGTTCAAGTTCTTTAATTGTTTTAAATATTAATTATAATAAGACATTTACTCCACTATGGTCTACTCGACAAGTGGGGAGGAACCTGCCCTGTCATAAGTTTGCCTAACCTAAATAATCTGGCTTTTAACTTATTTTTTAAAGCTATGGTGCCTAAGGAAATGGTCCTGGGGCGTCTTCTATGAACATGATAAGATACCCATCACAAGAACTGGGCCACATTATATTGCCCCAGTAAGGCATGATTAAGACCCTGGTGGCTGTATTAGTAGAGAGAAAGAGAGAGAGGATGGCGTTCTATCTCATATGTCTTGGAATATTAATTTCGTGTCATGATGAATGTTTGGTAGGAAACTTCCAAATGGATTTGGATGCGAATTGGAGTCCGAATTAGCAGATTAGTTCCTATTTTCTGATGGCAAACTGAAACTCTCCTGTGATTTATACATCATATGGGAATTATTGGAGTCTTTGGACATGAAATAGGAGGCGAGAGAGAGGGGATTGAGGAGATCAAAATTATCCTTTATCATTCAGTCAGAAAACCATACAAGTGTCAATTGTTTGAATGTCAAGGCAAATGGTCGGTGGAGATTTCACTTATTGTTTCGTTAAATGTAGAACAGAATCATGACAGAGCACTATAATGACCTCTTTTTAACTCCTCATATTCTTACGTTGCTTTGCTGTCATCTCCTCTGATGTGAAGTTCTACCTTTCCAACCTTTCGTTCTCTTTAATTTTATAATTATAGCGACGAAAAACATCCAAGAGGTTCTACAACACGCTATTTAGGGTAATTTTATAATTATAGCGACCAAAAACATCCAAGTGGTTTTATAATATGGGCTTGTTTATTTTTATGTTTTAAAAATATTTTTAAAAATATTTATTTTTTTTATTTTTTTCTTTAAATTTATAACTTTTTGGTGTTTTTAAATTATTTTAATGTGTTGATGTTAAAAATAATTTTTAAACAATTAAAAATATATTATTTTAATATATTTCTAAACAAAAAATATTTTAAAAAATAATTATTATAACACTTTAATATCTTTTCTCGATCATCATTCATGACATAGTTAAGAAAATCTATAAAGAGTGATGCTAGATTACCATTAACCTTTTCCTCCCCTCATTAAGTACGGATTCAAACCTTTTTCTTGCCAATGTAAAAACAATAGTTATAGAATCTAACCCTTCTTTGTGAGTCACTTTGTTGGTCTAGAAAAATAGTTTTTTAAAAAATATAATATAAATTTAAATTAATGTAAGTTAACTTCTTTAATCTGTTATTTAAGATTTGCATAGATTAAATTTAATAATTATCCAAAAATCTATTATCTTTTGCGTGAAATTTAATATTATTACATGATATTTGGGTTGTGATATAAATATATCTATTTTCTTAACGTGTTATTTTTTTATTGTTAAAATCAAGATTATGCAGGGAAAAGATTATAAAATCAAACTGATCATTAAGAAGAAGAAAGAAGAACTGTCAAGAACAAGTCATGAAATTGATTGGCTCGGAAAGATAGAGATAATTTAGGATTCCAAGAAACCCTTTCTTTTATATTCCATACATTTTTTTCCCATCCTTTTCAGTTTGGAGTTATCTGCCATGAGAATTCCCTACCAATCAAGTGTTCTCACCGATGCCCTTTATTCCTGATCAAACCTGACTTTTAGGTTTTGTCTCTTTCACTAGCCAAGTTGCCATGTTGAGACTTTATTCTCGAGTTAAACCTAGAAACGAAGTCAGAGCGTGCTCACCACGCACAAATCACATTGTGACATCAGAGTAGCTAGTCTGCCGTCGAAGATAGAGTTCTGAAGTTCATGGTTCGAAACTTAAAAAGATGGGGATTTGAGAGGTTCGAAGCAGATCCGTTGTAGGGACTTCGGAAGTACAACAATATGGGGATCGGAATCAGCCTAAATGTCAGTGCTGCAGTATGGCAAAGTAGAAGAGAAGAAGCCTCTCTTCCTTCCTTCCTTCCTTGAGAGGATATTCTAATCAGCACTGGAATGAAGCTACCAAACGTACATGGAGAGGGATATCCTTCGGCTACTTTCTTCTCTTTATTTCTTTCTTTTTGTTCAGAATTAGTACACAGAATTTCGGGCTATCCTCTTTGCAGCTCCCATGAACATGGTACTCCTCAAATGAGGATTCTTTTATGATTCAAAATGTTAATGATTATTAAATTATCCGATTTGTATAAAAATAATGAAAAAAAACTTATTAATTTCAAATTTAATAGTTCAAAATAAGTATTGAAGTTTGTCAATGTCGAATATTATAATTAAGAGTCTTTTTAATATTATAGTAGCGGTTATTTCTAATAATAATTTTTACTTTGTAACCCATTAAGTGCAAAAAAAAATTAAAAAGTCGAGCTATATTCTCACTTCCAAAAAATTTCTTCATTCAGAGTCCCTTTTGTCCCCATCATTTTTCTCTTTTTACTCCTGTTCCCCACTCACGTGACTTGTCGAGTCAATCATGGTGTACCACATGCCGTGCCGGTTTCTCTTTCTTTCTTTCTTAATGCAATTTTATGGCTAACTTGTGCTTACCATCCAATCCTAAAATGCCCTTGCTCTGAATCAAGCCCGTGGTATTCTATCTCAACCCTCTCCCAGTTTTCTATGTATCTCATCAGCCGATACATTAATTAGGAAACGATTAGGAAATATGTTCAACGATTAATTATATTTTAACAGAACTAATTAAATGCTTAAGATTAAACGATTCTTTATATATATATAATTCTGAGAAATTCAGTAAGTGCTCGATCTAATGACTGATAGAGTGAGTCTGATATGTTGGGTAGTCATAAATCTAATTAGTTGGTTAGTCAATTTGTTCGAAGGAAAAAATCAATATACATGTGTCATTAGATGCACCAACCATGTATTAAAAATATAAAATTATCTGATCAACTCTATGATGCTAGATAAATTAATGACTCGTCGAATTTTAGAATTTAATAGTTAGATTTTATATATATAGTAGGTGGTTCATTATCAATTTTTTATATTAATTATATTTTTTATTTATTTAATATGGGATATATGTCTAGTGATACTTCTCATTTACAATCCAATTTTTGAAGTTAGTCGATGGCTTGGATTTCAAGATCTTTGATGAATAGGTATGCCTCTTTAAGGCTTTAATACCATATAAATTTGGAGTTATTTTTAAAAGACTTAAATTTTATGATCGGTGGCTCATTATCGATTAATTTCTTATATTAGTTTATATCTTTGTATATATATAGTATAGAATATTATCTGGTGTTCGTTCTTTTCTGTTAGGGGTGTTTTGGAATGTAATAATTGTTATTTTTTGAAGTATTATTTGCTTAAATATATTTGATAATAATACGAAAATATAAAAAAAATAAATTTTAAGTAAAAATAAATAAATTTTACTGAAACTCTAGTGTAAATACAACTCAAAAACAGGTTTTTAATTAGGTAGGAGATGATAATTAGTTAAACAAAATGTCATAACAAGGTGGTTTTTTCCATGACAACGATTCACGTGGCATTTGCTTGAGTTGTCCTTATCTTGTATTTCCTAATAGGCTGCCACACTAATTAAATTTTCTTTGATTGATCAGACTTGTTTAATTAAAGAAATTGGTAAGTTTTTGAGTCAGTCAAGCCATGGTTATTTTAATTTTGTTTCTCAGATTGTAATGATTACTGAATATATATAATAATAATAATTTAGACCCTTGATTTAATAAAATCTGATCGGAGTAATTAATGTAGCAGAAGTTTCCGAGAACCTGTTCTACAGTTGATGTTTGGCTCCTTCGAGCCGACAAGAAAATTGAAAAAATAACTAAATGAGTATAAATGAAGGCTTGGGTTCACATGGCTACTTTTTTAAATTTCCACGCAACATTTCTTGGACTTTGAATACAAATGTGAGTGCCCTGCCTAGCTATCTAGGCAATCTGATTATTGAACGTTGAGTGAGATGTAAACCAACGTTTGCCGTTCTTTTTAGTCAACTTGCAATCTAGGGTTTTGAAGATTGCTATTAAGGGCTTGTTCGGTAGTTCGATGAGCTTTAGTTGAAATTATTTTTTGTTTTAACTATAATTTTAATTAAAAGTATTTGATTATATATTAGATAGTTTTTTCTAAATTTTACGAGAAAACTTTATTTTAAAATTTTAGTTATGAAAAACCTATAATTTATATCTTTTTTAAAAACCAAAAAAATCATCACGCACACTAAATATAAAAAAAGTGAGAAAGGGATATCTAGTTATGTGTTTTGGAATATATTGTTAGGTGGGATGTCAACAAATCATATTTATATTAAACATTGAGAAAGAAGCATAGTAAGAGTTTTTCTCCCTTTCCATTATGATAATCCCACTTTAAATCGTTGAGTTTATTGTTATTTAGGTGATCCAACTTCACCAACCAGATCATTTTGCCTTGATTCCAAAATGTAATTTGTAATTAATAATTATCACAATATGAAAATTGATACTGATTATTGGAACATAACAAAACAAATTAAAGAATTGCAATTAATAAATCATGAAAGGTAATTCAACTGGTCAGGTTTTGGGTATGTTTCCCAATAATCACGGGTACGAATCCTCTCAGAGCCACTGAAAGCTTACATGGTCGTCAATTTAAGAGTCCGTAGGATTAGTCGAGGTGTGCGCAAACTGACCCGGATAGAATTGCAATTAATGCCATCAACAAGTTAATTATTTTACTTTTTTGCATGAATTAAATTCTTACATTTTGATATATATTACCGAACACAAGCTAAATTTTGTACCAAAAGATAAAAAAGAAGAGAAAAGGATATCGAGTTTGTTTCTACGGTTTAAAATTAATAGAATTTGTGGAAGCACATGGAAAGGCATCTTCAAGCTTCTTTCGTTTTCCTTTACGTCTTTGGGAAAACTCACACCAATAACAAATGCACACTTGCAGACGTGATGACCGTTTCTGAATTTTGTTTTTTTTTGTTTTTCGATAATAACACATATCTTTTTGAAGGCAGGTAATATTACCCAAAATTACTTAGGGAGCAGGAAACTGTATAGATATATGGTAAGATTTCAATTGTATGTTAAAATGCAGAATTTTTTTTAATTGTGATTGTTATTTTTGTTTTTTATATCTACGGTATCTCGGGTCAACTTGTGAACACTGAACCGGGTCCTTACATTCTGCGATTCGTGATCATCAGAGATGGAGAGAATCGAATTAAAAACCATATAGAAAAACTTATTCCTTGGCCTTGTTCATTTTAATATCTTAGCCACCAGTACTAACTATTGGTCTTTGCTTCTAGCTATCCATAGATTATATACAGTCAACAACAAAACTATAAATTTATAATAATTCATAAAAAAAGAAAAGGTAAAACTCAATATGCCTTTTGCATGGATTGGTGGGAGGTGGGAGTACTTTTTCTCTAGCTTTAACCACCACTTTTAGACGTCTTGTATATCAGTAAACAATTCTAAGCCTTTTAAATTTCTAATTGCGGTGGCTAGCACTCTCTTTAGAATGATAATTTCAAATAAAAGCCATTCTTGGGAAGGTTCCGACGACTTCTTCAGGGGAAAGGGGGCAAAATACTTCCATGTAAAAGAAACTGTTGAGAAAGGTTATAAACTTTTAATCTCATAAAAATAAAAATAAAAAGGGTTATGAGCTTTTAAGCCGTAAATAGAAGAAGAAAGATAAAGGGTGAACTTTCAAGCACAATTTGGAGTCCAAATGCATTTATTTCCATAAAACCTTAATTTATTTTGTGAATTTTTGCTATATTAAATAATTCTTCGATTCTTTTCCCTTGCAATCACGCTAGGCTTTGGCTGGTAGCCATAAAGTATATTCTAGAACCCAGAAAAAAAGTCGGTAAGATGAGATGGGCAACTTCTTCGTTATTGGTAACTGGGCCCCGAGTATATCCTTGATAGAACACGTGTCCCTTTTAGGTCCCTCTGGGCTTTGATCGGTGATGAAAAGGACGACCGATTGAACCATACACGTGCAATGGTAAGAACAAATAGTAAATGGAGTCACCATCACGAAAGAATGGAAATCCAACGGTTGAGATTTCATTTGTGTATTGGGCATCTTTATTTTTCTTTTGTTGCCTTTTTGTCTTCCTAAGTTTGATTGACAAAAAGGCAACTTCCCTTTGTTGC
>Ga0307507_10012961_pt1 | contig 10210 bp, 8 predicted proteins | sample 7_EM_MG_FD_207223 | JGI IMG/M metagenome (GOLD analysis project Ga0307507, IMG submission 207223) | Populus trichocarpa ectomycorrhiza microbial communities from riparian zone in the Pacific Northwest, United States - 7_EM | ecosystem: Host-associated > Plants > Roots > Unclassified | place... | reverse complement strand
CTAAATTAAAAATATAAAAAAATTAATAATTAAAGCAAAAAAGAAAAAAAAGACTAAAATACAAAAAAATATTACAAGACACTGTACTAAATTAAATATATAATTTTTTTAATAATTAAAGGAAAAAAGAAAAGAAAAACTAAAATACAAAAAAAATTACAAAACATTGTAGATTATTATATTAATCAGGTTTTTATGAGCGTGAACATTATTAAAAAAAATTCAATAACAAAAAAAGTACTTTGTATTTCTATGTGATACATGGTGTTTACGGGTGCGGCGAATAGTGTTTACAAAAGGCGACAAACGGTCACCATCGATGGCTATTGAACGCAAAAGGAAAAGAAAAGGAAAAACGATAATATATAAATGAGGCCACGTAGAGATAGTGAGAGACGCCAATTCTCTTACAGCTTACAACATTCGACGACAAGGCCATCATACCCCAACCGCCACAACAACCGGAGGTTGTTATCGCCGGCGTCTTTATTAGAAGCTATATTATTAGCTAAAAGAGTGTTCATGGCAGGAGAGTCAAGGAAATGGATGATATTGGTGGCAACTATATGGATCCAAGCGTTTACAGGGACAAATTTTGATTTCTCTGCTTATTCATCGGATTTAAAATCCGTTCTTGGGATTTCTCAGGTGCAACTGAACTACTTGGCTGTGGCCTCTGATCTTGGAAAAGTTTTTGGATGGTCTTCAGGATTAGCTCTCATGTATTTTCCATTATGGGTGGTTCTTTTCATGGCTGCTTTCATGGGGTTCTTCAGTTATGGTCTTCAATGGCTTGTTATAAGGAACGTAATCTCTCTGCCTTACATCCTGGTACGTTCTCTTTTCTTCTTTATCTAACATGGCATGTATTTATGGCAAGATAATAATTTGTGTTTCTATTGAGTTGATTTTGGATTCAATTCTTGTATATGTGTTATTGGGTTCATGATTTTTTCTGTATTTCTTGGATTTGCGTTTTCTTTTTTGGTTCTCTCAGAATGATTGGTGGTATGATTATTGAATTTGTTTCTGAATTTCTCATTTCTGGGTCTTAATTTCTTGAAGATAAGTTTCTATTAATGGCCAATAAATTGCCCAGCTCTTCTGTTGTTTGCTCTTCAAGGGGACACGGATGCTTTATCCTGCCGCAATTCTCTAGTGTCTTCCGAGATGCTTATCGCCTAACCTTTTGTTTGTCAAATCCCAAAACTACTTATTTCATGGCAATTAAAATAAATATTTTAATGATTTATATTAAAAAGATATGTCTTTTTAGTCAAAATTATTTTTTTCTTATTAGCATTTTTTTAATAAAAAATATTATAATTTAAAAATCAGATTTCAATCAAAAAAATAAAAAAAAAATCATATCTTGATAATTTTTTATATAATTAAATAAAAACATTAACATCAAGGTTGATTTTTTTATTTCTAGAATTTGACTAACCAAAATCTTCTTTATCTTTTCCTTTTCTCGCAAGTTCCTCTCTTACCTTTCATCATCTAGGAATAAAAAATTAAAGTTTAATGAACGAATTGTAAGTATTGAAAACCAAATGCACCAAAATGTTAAAAAAAATGCACCAAAATGTTAAATGAATAGTGCTTTTAACAGTGTGCGCGTTCCGTGAACATTGAAATGTTGCTTTGCTTTATGCGATATCTGTAGCTGTGGTTGTAAATTGTAATTGATTTTTTATAAAATTTTGATTTTTTTGATTTTAAATTTTGATTTTTTTATATTTTTAGGTCATTTTGATTTGTTAATATCAAAAATAAATTTTTAAAAATAAAAAAATATTATTTTAATATATTTTTAAATAAATAACACTTTAAAAAGAAATATCTATTACAATTTTAAGCATACTCTTAATTGATATTTTTAAGAAATTATTTTAAAAGAAACTCATTACTTTTAAGGGAGAAAATAATTGACATGCTGTTAGAAAATGGAATACTTGTCAGTTTTGTTTGTCTATTTCTGGAAGGAAAAAAAAAACTATTTCAGGCATATTTAATGCAATGGGTTTTATTACCAGGCGTGTATGAGTATGACTGTATCTGCCCTAAAATTCTTATTTAGTACATGACGTGCTATTCTTAAAAATACACATGACGCTGTCCAGTCATATATGTGTGTAAAAGTTGTTATGGTTTGCTTAAAAGGTATAGTTTAATTGGTCAGGTTTTAAATTTGTATTTTAGAGATTATTAATTCAAGTCTTACATGGTCGTTAATTTCAGAGCCCGTGGGATTAGTCACAGTACACATAAGCTGACCCGAACACTCATGTTAATAATAATAAAAAAAATTGTTATGGTGAATTTATACTCATCCTATATGTTCACCCTGAAACGTTTTAATGTTTAATATTAAACATTAAAAAAATAATAAAGAAGAATTTTAAGAATATAAAAAATTCATTTGATTAATGGGTACTCTACAATTGGATCTCACTTTAAAATCATAATCCAATAATATATATATATATATACTTGTTATATTTTTTTTAGTATTTAACATTATTCTTATAATTTTCTTAAATCGTATATTTCTAGGTTGGATCTTGGTCCTCCACATGGCTTTCTACGTTTTAGAAAATGTATTCTAAAATGTCTAATCTGCATGTTTATTATCAATGATTTAGTGGTGGTTTGGTATTGAGGGTTGAATTTGTTTTTTTTTTTAAAAAAAAATTTATATTTTTAGTATTTTTGAATTGTTTTGGTTTGCTGATGTTAAAAATAAATTTTAAAAATTATTTTAATATATTTTTAAATAAAAAATTAACTTAAAAAACAATCTTTACCCTACCACGTTATCAAACCCCCCCCTGGGCAACTAACAAGGATGCTGGTACATTCTCGTCATTGTAAAACCTATCTTCTCAAACTCCCGTAGCAACTAACAAGGTTAATCATTGAGTTCTATATGTAGCCAGAAAATGTAATTAGTAGCTAGCATGTCATTTTCTTTAACATCTCTCGTACTTTCTGTCTTTTTGGGAGTTGTTGATAATTAACTAATCACGGGCCAGAAGAATTGGAAAGAGGAATCTCATGAACCTGAGCACACTTAAACTACATTTTAAATCATGAACCTGAGCACACTTAAACTACATTTTAAATGTTGTTTGAGATGCATGTGGCCACAGCTAGAGAGAGCTGCTAGATATACAGTGACAAAACTTGTTAGTTATTCATAATATGGAGCCATCCATTCTGGAATTTGAATCACAAATTTATAAATCAGAAGTCTAAGTTTGCTGTAAAAAAAAAGAGTTCAAACTTCCAAGTTTGATTACTGCTTGGACCACGACACCAGTGCTGAAACTGAAAGTCCTATCTGATGTAAGATTAATAAATGATCAACAGAAGCATCTAGAAATTGTTGGATATTAAATGCACTTGCACATACTACACTGTTCCTCCTGCGTTACCTTTGCAAAAATCCAAAGGCACCACTATTTATATAAAATAGGAGTATCAATATAACTAGACCTCAATTGGCTTGGCTATTTATAATATCCAGTCATGGTACATAAATTTTCCCATTAGATGCCCCGGTCTCCTAATTAAGCTCTTTCGAAAAATATCACATATGTTCTGATAAAATAGAAACCGATTTGAAAAGAAAGAAAATTGTGGAAAAAGCATAGCAGAAATGCTCTGTGTGTATCCCTCCTGCATTGTTTGTTTATATACGAGCCATGAACTTTCTCAACTGTTGATGTTGGACAGGATATTATAGTTCATATCCTCCATTTTAGTTGTAGAAACTTTCGAGTACCTCTTTAGTCCTTCCTTCTTGGGTATATAGTATATACCACAAACTTTCTGTCACATACTGCTGATGAGAGTAGTGCAAATCTAGTGGTTGTATGTTTGCCAATTGCCAAACTAGCGGTAGGTGCTAAATGGATTGTTTGTTAGCTGCTTTAATGAATTTTTTCTTTCTGTTTCCAACCCTTTTGTTTCTTTACTATCCTTGCCTTTGGCCATGGTTCACAGGGATGTTAGGTTTATTTTCCTCCATTTCTCTTTGATTTCCTTTCCTCTCCTTGCCTGTGCTAAAACATGAAATATATATCTGTTGGCTTATATGATTTCTTATATTAATGGGGTGACACATAAGTTCCAGAACGGAAAACCTCAGACTTGTAGATGACTTTATCTTATATTTATAACCTGTGGTTTTAATTAGGTGAAGTTTACATCAGAATTCTTGTGAACAAGTAGCATATTCCAGCAATGAACCAACATTCAAATTGGATTATCAAACTAGAACAGCTCAGTTTCTCACTGAGCTTGAAAACACCACATGTGACGAGTCAAGGTTGTTTTTCCACTAGCATATCGTATGTGATGGCATGTTATAGATGGATACGTTTATCCGTCTCTATGGCATGTGATAGATGAATGTTTGTGTCTGTCATTAGTTTAGTTATAGCTATCTTTTTTTTTCAATTGAATAAGAAGGGAAAGCAGAAGGAAAAGATGAGTTCAAGATATAACAAATGAGAAGAAGGGAACGCTTTCCTATTACTAACGATATCCTTGCCTTTTTTACCTTTTTTCCCCTTATTGTAGTAAGCAGGACTCCGACCCAATAAGGAAGAAAAAAAATGCTTCCTGGATTGTGTTCTGAAAAGAAAAAATGTTACTCCTCTGTAATTATTCTTCAAGATTCTGAAATTCTACATTATTAAGATCCAGATCCTGAATATATAATTGTAGTGCTCTTTGTTAGAAAAGTGTTGGGGGAAAACATTTTTCTATCAAAATAATATAGAGAAGCAGCATAAGAAAATCTGTTGTGGACAGAAAGCAATGTCAAGTAAAAATGCTTAGGCTTCACATGCTATTATCACTGCAACAGCAGAAGGAAGTATTTGATGAAATATACTCGAGTGTGCTTACATTTTCCTACATTTTCATTTTTTTTATCCTTGCATCATCAAGACAACATTCTTTTTAGTGAATTTTTTTTTGCAGGTGTTTCTTCTTTGTCTGTTGGCTGGATGCAGTATTTGTTGGTTCAACACTGTATGCTTTGTCCTTTGCATAAAAAATTTCTCTGCTAACCGGCCCCTAGCTTTATCCCTCACGATAGCCTTCAACGGTGTGAGTGCAGCCCTATACACTCTCGCTGGCAATGCAATAGGTTCATCATCAAATGCGATATATCTTCTTTTAAATGCTTCTATTCCCCTCATCTCTTCCATTGCAGCATTGATCCCAATTCTTCGTCAACCATCTTTAGACCCCCTTCCTCCAGATGGAGTCCGCCGTGATTCCATTATATTTCTCATATTGAATTTCTTATCCATCCTCACGGGAATTTATCTTCTTCTCTTTGGTTCAAATTCGTCTGATGAAACAAGAGCTCGTCTTCTCTTTGGTGGAGCAATTTTTCTACTAATTTTCCCATTATGTATCCCTGGTATTGTCTATGCTAGAGAATGGTTTCACCGGACCATCCATTCTAGTTTCAGCCTTCATGGCTCTGGCTTCATGCTTGTGGATGTTGAAGATCTTGAGCTTCACAAAGAGCTACTTACCCGTGAGGCAAGTTATCATGAAAATGAAACTGTGTATGGAAATACAAGACAGAAAAGCGGTGGTGAAAAAGATGGGTGCTGTGATACAATGGTTAAGAAAGATCGATTAGAAATGCTTGGGGAAGAGCACCCTGCGTGGTTGCTGGTACGCAGGCTGGATTTTTGGCTATATTACATTGCGTATTTCTGTGGGGGAACCATTGGCCTTGTATACAGCAACAATTTAGGCCAAATAGCAGAGTCGGTCGGACAAAGTTCAAACACTACAACTCTTGTAACTCTCTATTCATCCTTCTCCTTTTTCGGCCGCTTGCTTTCGGCAGCACCAGACTACATTCGCGCGTAAGTGATCTTACTAAGTTTTCTTGACTTCTAATTTCAGCAGGGTCAGAGTGAATTGGATATGGTTCCTTTACCTTCTATTGATTTACAGTCTTTCTTTCTTGAACACTAAATAAAGTGCTGCAAAATCCTTCAGATATTTCAGCCTTGACATTATGTTATGCTAAAAATTCATGATGTCTTCTGCAGGAAGATCTACTTTGCAAGGACTGGATGGCTTACCATTGCCCTTGTGCCAACCCCAATAGCCTTCTTCTTGCTTGCTGCGTCAGGCAATGGTCTGGCATTACATATAGGCACTGCATTAGTTGGATTGAGCTCTGGATTCATCTTTGCCGCTGCAGTTTCAATAACATCTGAGCTATTTGGGCCTAATAGCATTGGCGTCAATCACAACATTCTTATCACAAATATCCCATTAGGGTCACTTGTTTATGGTGTTCTAGCAGCTGTAGTATATGATTCCCATGCAAGCTCTAGCCTAAACATCATTACTGACTCGGCAGTTTGCATGGGAAGGCAATGCTATTACTTAACGTTTTTGTGGTGGGGATGCCTATCGGTGTTGGGCTTAACTTCTAGTTTGTTGTTATTCTTGAGGACCAGACATGCCTATGATCAGTTCGAAGTTAAACGTATTTCTACGTCACTACTGTATTAAGAGGCAGCCAAGATTATGGTGTGGTCAGGTTCAAGTAGACAATGGGAGGCAAAAGTTGTATGGCTATATCAATGTTTACTTGTACTTGCTACTTGGGCCAAAACTTTTTTAGTTTTACAGGAGAGGAAGCTCTTGTATCAAGGATTTTGATCTGAAATGAAATCAACGAAAATCCATTTTTGAATTTGGCAGTCAATAAGATCATGAAGATGATTACCTCACAGTCATCGTTTTATTTCATTTGAAGGTTTACTGAATCTTAAACAACATGGAGGTCTTTTTTTTTATCTTCACTGTCACATAAAATGATCTTAGTCATTCTTTGAAGCAAACAAACTGAAGCAACATGGTATATTTCAATAGTTTTTCCTGTAAAAATTAAATAAAAATGTAAAACCAAAAAAAGAGCCTATATTCTAACTAATGATAAGTACAATATGTTTCATTTTTGATACAGAGAAATAACCTTTCATATGCCAAAGCCATCTTACTGGCAGTGAACATGGAAGCAGCATACTGTTGGCACGCCTTCCCTCTTTGAGCTAGTCTTCTTGATCCTTCCATCACCGCAGCTTCCAATGCCTCCAGTAAAGACGCCACGTTTGGAGAAAACATGAATCCAAACTCATCATCAACAACAATAGTACCTTTAATACTAGGAAATCTTGATGCCATAACTGGTTTTCCACTCATCATTGCCTCCATGAGAGTAAGATCAAGCCCTTGAGGCCTAAGTGTTGGATTCACAAAGATATCAATCGAGTTATAGAATGCCCTCAATGCAGATGGACTCATAGATCCCAAAACCAAGACTCTAGTGCCTAGTTCTTTGTATCTTTGCTGCCAGGGACCAGACCCTGCCACAATTAAATAGACATCAGGGTGTTTTGTCATGAACTCGGAAAATGCTTCATAGAGAAGAGGATGCCCTTTATCTTTCACTAGTCTTCCAGCAACACCAAGTACTAAACTAGCATTAATTGGGACACCAATTTTAGACCTAAACTCATGGCCTAATCTCACATCTACTCCAAAACCATGTTCATCTACACCATTGACAATTACATGAACTCTTCTGCTAGGAATCTGATACACATCCCTTAGCATCTCACCGCAACTATCACTAATAGCAACATGATGTTCATAGTTCTTGAAAAACCTTATCTCATTAAGCACTTTAGGGACAACACCATGGAGACTTCTATTAAAATCAGGAGAGATGGGCTCCTTTGGTTTTCGTGTCAAGTCCTGGTAAATACTTGATTGTAAGCTTTCAAGAGCTATACCATGCCAGGAAACTGCAAGATTCTGAACGTTGCGAGCTAACCAATGAGGCAAAGCCACACTCTCCGAGTGAACCACATCAAATGGTCTTTCACGTTGGTTCTCCTCATCAAATTGCTCCCATGCCTTGTTATACCTCCACTTGCCTGGCTCGCCTTCATGAAAATGAATTTGTGGATAAGATATCGCACTACCATGAGAAACAGATGGGTTATTTTCATCTACAGGAGAGGTGAAGATATGCACTTGGTGGCCGCGGTGAGCTAGAGCGGTGTGTAAAGTGTAGGCATGGCGTTCCATGCCACCAGGGGTTGTGCCAACAGGCCATTTGCGAGAGAAAACAGCAATCTTGAGCTTGACCGGAGGGGGTTTATTTTCAATGAAGGCAAGGCGGTTCCATGCAAAGTCCGCGTTTCTTAGATCACCTGACCAGGGCTTATTGGCATGGTTGGCAATCAAGGTGGTGCAAATGGAGGTGGTTGGGGCATGGAGGAGAAAAAGGGCAGGGATGGTGAAGAGAACAATGAAGAAAAGCGTGGTGCATAGACTGGATTTAGATTGAGAAGGGATGGCATGAGGTTTCTTGGGTTTGCTGTTGAAGGCCATGTTTTTTTGAGCGGAGGTAATGTTAGAATGTTGTGCTATGGGACTTGCTGATAAGATGTTTGTTGTGCTAAGTTCGATGAATTTTAAATCCGTGTGCTCGAAAAAGTAAAGGAAAGTGGGGAGGTTTTGCGGTGAGGTGGTAACGCACTGAGAGCAAGTGCATGTTAGTGCGTTTCCCACGCATCCTCCAAGACAAAGAGGATCCTTCTTGTGATGCTGACTTGTTCATGGGCAGTTCAAATGCTAGTTTGAAGAACACATTAACTCCATGTGCTCCCTTTTGTAATGTTGAAGCCTCCCTCCCCTCTCTTAGCCACCCTGTATCTTCTTCTACCATTGCTGCCGATAATTATTATGCACGCCTGCTGGGTTCATTTGACCCGAAACTACATCATAATTACTTGGTAAAGTTAACTTTGGTATTTGATTGACTTTTCTTGTAATATGACTCTGTTAAAAATATCTCTTTTCTACGATAATAGCTTTAAACAATCTTCATGGGGTCTCGGGCCATTGATTTAGACTTCAAAATTACATTCAACCTCCCAGTTTTTTTTATTTTACATTTTTATTCTTTTATTGATTCTTACCCAATTTCTTTCGCCAGCGGGCAGTCAACTTTGCTCGACGTATGTTAGGCAATCGACGAAAGAGGGATCAAATTCTTTTACAAAAGTCAACCATTTTGGGTGGTTTGAAGTCGAAGCATTTCCTCTTAATTTTGACCGAAGCAAGCTAGCTGGTCACAGTTTCTCCGGGGGAGATTTTGGGTGATTTGAAAGCACGGTATTCTTTCTTTCTTTCTTTCTTTCTTATGCCGTGCGTTTTGAAGAGAGATCTTCATTATTTTATGTTAATGCTAAATGCCATCAATTTACGGCACTTGCCTGTGATTTTTGCTTGGACTCGAAGCCTTTTATTTTCAACCTCTGCTTGGTTTCTTTGCCAGAACCCATGCTCATAACCTTTTGATGGCTTATATTTCAAGGCTGTTCAACCTAGCTGGTAATTGTCCGTGCTGATCAATTTTATTTTTTTTAAAAAAAAATTATTAGATGTTATTAATATATTTTCAATTAAAAAAAATAGACGGTACAAAGATTAACTTGATATGTATTTAGTCGATTTGATAGATCCAAAAATAACTCAAAAAATTAATAAAAATATAATTTGACTAAAAATATATTAAGATGACAATTTTTTTAAAATATTAAAACGACAACTTATTAGATCGACTTAGATAAACTCGGGTTAACTTGTCAAACCCGCTACTTAGATCACGAGACCTTGATAGCTCTATAGAAAAAAAATAAAAAAAAATATTAAACTCAATTCTCAATCAACTCAATGTTGAATGATAAAATTAAAAACAAAATTTAACTAAAAAAATGAGTTGAGTCAACCCAGATTAACATGTCAAATCTAGATCATGAGATCGAGATAAACTCATATAAAGCAAATCAAAATAAATTATGAAGCTCAATTATCAATTAACTCAATGTTGAAGGATGAATTTTTTTTTAAAAAATTAGATTCAAAAAACCATATAAGTTAATCGACAAAACTTGCGATTTAGATTATAAGATTGAGATAACCTTATAGAATGCAAATTAAAATAAATTACAAAGCCTAATTCCTAATCAATCCAATATTAAATGGTAAAATTGAAGAAAAAGTCCAACTAAAAAAACAATAAAACCCAAGTCAACCAGCCTAACCTGGGTCCTAAGAATGTGATAACCTCGTAAAAAATAAA
>Ga0307507_10012959_pt1 | contig 10210 bp, 4 predicted proteins | sample 7_EM_MG_FD_207223 | JGI IMG/M metagenome (GOLD analysis project Ga0307507, IMG submission 207223) | Populus trichocarpa ectomycorrhiza microbial communities from riparian zone in the Pacific Northwest, United States - 7_EM | ecosystem: Host-associated > Plants > Roots > Unclassified | place... | reverse complement strand
TCATAAGGTCACAGCGGAGCAGTCTTAAGGGTCTAATTGATGATAGAGATGACGCAGACGATGAATATTGATTGATTCGTGATGCAGTAGATACGGTTGATGTCTATCTAGATTGACATGCAGAGCTTGCTCTCGCGACGTGTCCAGAGCTTAGTTAGCATCTCTCGCTTAATTCTAACACTTGGGGCAGTCTCTTTAAGCTCGGCGACGTGTTATGTAATAACGCGCGGGCTATCTTATAGATATCTTCTTAGAGCCTTTAAGCCCCTAAGATTCTTCCTTATAGAGTATTATATATGTCATTTCCATCAGCCTGCTCAGCGTCTGACAATCTCTTTAAGATTAATAGAATACTTTAGGGGTGTAACGGTGCTAGGGCACGCCACCTATTATACTTAGTGGACCCTAACCCCTACCAACTAATTAGGATTTTCTATCCCTGGGATAGAAAATTGCTATTAGCTTGCTTACTACTAGCGCCTTAGCGACCCCTTTATATCTTACTAGTCTCTAACAGACTTCTTCTCCTTAGCTTAGTATTCTTATATAGTAGCAATCTATAGGCTTTAGTTTAGAAGCATTTATACAAGCCCGTTATATTATACTAAGCTCTCCCTATATTGCCTAGAAAGGCCTTAATAATATCCCACCCTAAAAGAAGACCTTTATCTACAATAACGCGTTAACACATTATACTTAAACACTAAAAAACTTATACTACTACACCTAAGAAGGCCCTAATAATATCCTACTTTATAGGCTAGACTATACTTAACCTGCACCCCCTAAAAAGAACCCTAGAATTAAAACTAAACCGTATAATTTTAACAACCCCTAGGAAGCTAATAATAGTACCTAAAGCAAGCTCCTCTAAAAGACCTGCTTCTACTTAAGAGGAATATAAGATCTAGTTAGGATTAAAAATTAAAGATAACAATAACGCTCTAGATATACGCGAGCAGATTTATAACCTTATGGTAAGATAAATAGCCAATCGCCTTGTAGCTAAGACCGTATAAGAGACTCTAGACAAGATTCTAAAGAGCCTCGCAGCCTTATAAAATAGCTTAGTCTCCCCTACTAGAAGCCCTAGTTAACCCATTTACTTTACTAAATACAATACCCTAGGTAGTATAGACACGATAGAGAAATAATTAAAATCCGTTAAGCTCTTTAACCCTTAACCGCTATTTAACAGGATAGACCCTACTTTTAAAAATTAGAGGATCTAAGTATAAGGAAAGCTCTGTGTTAATTATAACTATTATCCCTCTAAGAAAGCTAAAATACTTTATCTCTTTAGTTAAACCATTAGGGACGCCTAATAACACCTTTAGGCTAAGTTTAAAGACAAGTTACCTAGTTAGTTTATATCTGTTAATAAGATAATACAGCACCTAGCTGCTATCTATGTTAATCTAAATAAAGTACAGGATGCCTGTTATAACTATAACCGCCTAATAATAAAATTAAACTAAACCTTTGCCAAGTTCTAGACTTAATTCTTATACCTAGTAGGCAAAGGCTAGGTTCCCCTTAAAAACTACCGTTTAGACCTATATAATAAGCTAATAGTCTAGCTATAAAAGAAGATTGTGGTAGCCTTAGATGACCTACTAATCTACTAAAGACTTGCAGCCTAATATTTATCACTAGATTTAGAATTAAAATAAATTAATACTCGTTCTAATTAACTAAAGTGGCCCTATAGCAACCGGAACTTACCTACTACTCTAACAGAAGCTGGTATTAGAAGATAAACTATAACCGCCCTTATACTAAAAGCGGTTATAACTACCTATCTGCAAGCCTCGCCTAACCTACTATATACTATACCTTTAGCTAATACTTATTATAATACCTTAATTAACCCTACTATGGTTACGTGCTTTAATTACGGAAAGGGTAGTTACTTTACTATGTCCTGCCTAGAGCCAAAGGATATAGGTAATATTAAGGAGATAGAGGAAGAAGAAATGTCTAATAAGTTAGGAAAAAAAGAACCCTATAGAAAGACTCCACCCTAGGGTATCCTATTAATCTTAAAAAGATTAATCTAAGTTAGCTAATAGGTGGAAAACACTTTATAGTTCTATATATAGTATCTTAAAATAAATATAGAGTTAATATAACTGCCCTTATTAACACTAGAGTAAATAGCTTTGCCTTTATAAACACTGCTTATATAAATAATATTGCTAAGTTCTTAAATATAAATGCTACCTAATTAGAGAAGCCTATTTAAGTAAAAGGCTATAATAGCCAAGCTAGTAAGCCGGTTACCTATGCCTTAAAGCTGCATATCTCTATTAATGGATAACGCTAGTATAGTATCCCCTTTTACATTCTAGACCTAGGGTCCTATAATATAATCCTTGGCCAAAAATAGATGTCCTATTTTAATATTTGGCTAAATATATAATAAAGATAGTTTGTCTAGCTAGAGAATAGACTAAAACTACCCTCCTTTATTAGAGAAATTTAAACTAACTATAAGACACTAGCTGTAAAGGCTAATCCTATTTATTAATAGGATATTAGGGATTGCAACCTAGCCTTTACCTAGGAGGATGCTTACCGCGAAGCTAGTAGGAGCTCTATACTAACAAGGATACTCCCCTAAAGCACTACAGTTGAAAAGGACTCTACTTATAGAAGTGGAACAGACAGTAATATAGATGACTTCTAAATTACGGAGATCCGGCCAATATAAAAGAGGACGTACTAGTAGGATATAAAGGATAGTCTTTAGAAGATGCAATGAGAGCTAAAGGAAGTAAGGGCTACGCTAATATACCAAAAGCCCCTAAGGCCATGGACACTCCTACCATTATATAACACCCCTATAGTAGACATCGCGGCAATTAGCGCTATAGGTTTCTACTTTAATATATATTGGAAGGACAATAAGGTTTTTACTACTAGCTTATATAAAATTTACCAGATTATTGCTAAGAGGGAAGAAGGGCTAGTAGAGGAAACTAATAAGAAGTTAGTTAAGCGCCTCCTCCCTATATACCTCTTATACTATAGAGACGCGTTCTTAAAAGCAGCTTTAGATATACTGCCCCCCTACTAAACCTATAATTATAAGATTTAACTAGAGGCCGATAACTCTCTAGGCTATAGCCCCCTTTACTAGTAAACTATAGAGGAACTAAAAGCAACTAAGTAGTACTTAATCAACAACCTCTATAAGGGATTTATTAAGCCAAGTTAGGCCCCTTTTACTTCCCCTATTCTATTTATAAAGAAACCTAATAAAAGCCTTTATTTCTGCATTAACTATTAAAAATTAAACGCTATTACTTGGAAAGATTATTACCCTCTTCCCCTAATTAATAAGACCCTTATATATTTAAGCCAAGCTAAAATCTTTACTAAGCTTAATATCCACTAAGCTTTCTACTAAATAAGGATAGACCCTATATTAGAAGATCTAATAATATTTTATACCCGCTACAGTTCTTATAAATATAAAATCCTTCCCTTTAGACTAATAAATGGACCAGCCATATACTAATGGTATATAAATAATGTTCTTTTTAACTACCTTAATAAATTCTGCGCGGTATACCTAGATGATATTCTTATATACTTGGACAATAAACTTAAGCACTAAGTCCACATTAAGAAGGTCCTAGAGAGGCTGCAGAATATAGGCCTATAAGTTAATATTAAGAAATATAAATTTGGAGTAAAATAAATAAAGTACCTTAGGTTTATTGTTAGTATAAAAGGAATTATTATTATTTATTGCTTAACGTCCGATTCGGATCCCTGTTAGGCCCACGCGGACTACTCCTTATATATATGTGGGGAGAAAACTCTATTTAAGAAAACCCCGTGATCCGTCTCCCCGCCTTTTGGGGCTCGCTTATAAGTCGCCTACGAGTCACCAGTGGTGCTTTACTACCTTACTTTTTAACCTTCTTAGGAACCACTGCTGCCGTAACAAACCTATAGACGCGCTAGTATTACACACTGTACTCTACTCCTATAGAGTTATTAGGGGGCGCCTATTACTCGCCCCTTTACCTTCTATTGCTATTTCCTTTATAACCCGGAACTGGTCTAGCACATTTTGGCCAATAAGCCACCGGGTAGCCGCCTTAAGGCCTTTCTATATTAAGAGCAGTGTATTATAGTTTTCTATGCTAGCTGCTAAGAGTATTGCTTCTTGGCCGGTGTATAAGGGGCATAATAGTATTATGTGTTTTAGTGTCTGTCTTAGCCAGCTATATTCGCACCTTAGGCTACCTACTGGGACACCTACCCAGTGAAGCTAATCTTTTAGTCCTATTATTCCTGTCCTTAAGAGTGTTGCTATTATATTTTCTGCCTTTGTTAGGCCCTCTTAAAGCCCTTAGGTATTTACCCCCTATAGCATTACCCATACTATAGCTTAGGTTCCCCTTACCTAAGTCTACCTCTGTACCTTTAACTCCTATTTATCTCTCCAGTGTCGGTCTAACCAGTATTATGTTACAGTAGATAGTTTTCCAGTACTCTTTTATGCTCTACTTTGGCTCCTTTCTCTCCCTTACTGTTATTTTTGCTGGCCTTTTACGCGTCTCCCTTCCTCCTCTATATAGGCCTGGGCCCTAGCGCCGCACTATTCTTCTTTTACTTTCTCTACCTGTTTTCCTAATATATCTTCCCTACTTTGGGGTTATTGGTTCCTTCTCCTATAGGGCACCCTAGGGTCCCTCTATAGTTTGTTTAGGCGTGTCTTAATATACTTTATAACGTTAGAGTTGCGTTCCTTTTACACCCTTTGCATTACATCGGCTTCAATATATAGTTATAGGGGGGGAATATTGGCTTCCTTCTCGAGTAGTGCTGTGGCCGTTCGCTTATACCCGCCTGTTATACTCCTAAGGCAGGCTGTTTGAACCTTTTGGAGTGGTTTAAGGAGTGATTTAGGGGGGCCTTTCTTGGTTTCTCTAGTGGCCCAAATGCTAGATCCATACGTTATGGTTAGCCAGACAACTACTGTATATAGTAGGCGTGACCTCTGGAAGTATAGACCCTATGTAGAATTAACGATCCTAAATATAGCGATATACTATACTTAGCCCTTATGGGCCGCTTGCGCCGCATGTGCGCTCTATTGGAGCTTGCTGTCTACCCATACTCCTAATACCCTTAGGCCTTAAACTGGTTAACCCCTAAAGCCTTAGATATAGATTATATGCTAAAGATCTGCAGATTGGTTACGTTTTCTTATAAAATAGATTAGCTAGTATTTCTCTAGTAAGAATTGGACTCTATGTCGTCTTGCCTATTCTATATAGGTGTTGTAGGCTTTCTCTAGTGTCCTGCAGTTCTTTGCGGCTGTTGGCCTATATATAATTAGGTTTATGTTATTAATAAAGCCTATCCCCTAGGTCGCCCCTTCCTTAAAGGTGTTAAGCAGGTTGCTTATAAAGAAGAGAAAGAGTATAGGCGACAGAGGTGATCCTTATAGTATTCCTATTATGACTGCAATAGGGGGGCTCTGGTATCCGCTAAAGACTAGTAACGTTTCTTTCTGGCCTATAAATCCTTAAATAAACTGAATAATCTATTTTGGGAAGCCCTTTGCCCTAAGAATGTATAGGAGACGCTTATGGGGTACATTGTTATAGGCGCCGCTAATATCTAGGCTAAGCATTAATACTATAAAGTCCTTTCGCATAGCCCATGCAGTTTTAATGGTAGCAGTGAGTAGTGTAAGTGCTAATAGCATTAAGCGATTCTTTCTTGCCCCCATTTAGCTTTATGGTAGTAGGGCGTGTTCCTCTGCCGTATCTACTATGTGGTCCGCTATAACCTTTTCTAAGATCTTGCTTAGGGTGTTTTCTAAGGCAATAGGGCGGTAGCTTTCTGGGATTAAGTAGTCTGCTTTACCTTCTTTTTATAAGATAACCGTCGTTATGGATCTTCTAAGTCGCGGGTAGTAGCCTATTATAAAGCATGCTTTGGCTACGTCTATAAGCTAAGGTGCTATAAGTAGTCTATAGGTCTTTAGGGCTTCGTTTAGGATCCTATCTAGTCCTAGTGCTATATTATTTAAGAGGCGGCTAATGGTTCTAGCCATTTCTTCAGTTGTTATATCGCTGTTAACCCTTAGGCAAGTCACCGGTGTTTTACCAGTAATATTGCTAAGGTCTACTGGAGCCGGTTAAGGGAAAAATCTTTCTATAAGGATCTTTACCTTCTTGTTATTGTTGCTTATGGCCTATAGTTCGCCTGCTCTTTGTAGGGGTAGTAGGTATAGATCTTCTACTAAATATCCCGCCTTTTTCTTTATCTATTTTGCTATGGTCTAAAGGCCCTTATTATAGGGGAGACTTAAGTTAGTAGTATATTTGTTTATAAACCGTCTCTAGTTATTCCTTACTTTTTTTCTTAGGGTATTCTTTAGCTGGTTTCTTGTGTCTTTATATCGTCTCTTGTCCTTAGAATTGTGGCTGCTTGTGTATTTCCTCCTTGCTCGTTATTGGCCGGCTATAAGGGCCGCGCACTATGCGGACCATGCGTGTCGCGTGTAGGGGCCCGGTTTTAAAACTGGGCAGTGCTCTTCTAGCCTACTTTTAATTGCTACCTGGATCCTTTCTAGTCTTTAATTAATTTCCTTAGAGGTAGCCAATAAGCCTTACTTGTTTGGTATTAGGTGGATTTCTTCTAGGTCTTAAAGTTATTGTTTAATTATATTAAGGAAGCTATCTACGTTAAGCTTCCTTATTGCGTATCTTTTACCATTTAGTTACGCCTTAATGTCCAGATCTAGTTGTATCTGGATAGGGATATGGTCTAAGTTAAGTACCCATTCTTCTTTAGGGGAGCACCTTTTGAGTCTCTGGTATAGGTTTTCGTCTATAATTGTAAGGTTAATTATACTTTTAGCGGTGCCCCATTGCCATATAATTGCACCTGGGGGGGTAGCTAGCTTAAGGCCCCTATTATCTATAGCTCTTAGTAGGCACTCTGCCTATTAATTAGCAGCAACATAGATGCCCCCCTACCGTAAGTGGTGGAGGTTTATATCTCCTAGTAGAATGGACTCCGCGTATTCAGTTTCTAGCAAGCTTATTATAGATATAATGTTCTCTATCTGTGCTACCCCTTTAACCCTAGGGTTATAGATATTAATAATTTGTACTAGTCCCCTATATATCTGGATGGTTATAACTGCAATATCTGGGTTAACTGCCTGCTATAACTATAAGGCAAGGCTAATATTTTTACTGATTATAAAGCATACGCGTGTGGCTGCTTTTGGTTTATACAGGAGCTAGAATCCTTAGGGGCAGTATGTTGATTGTATATAGGTATTGTAATACGGCTTTTATATAGCAAGAATATGGTGTTTCTCTGGGTCTAGACTGTCTAGTAGGGGCCTTGCTAGACGGTGGTTCGTATTGCCACAGTTATACTATATAATGGTTAAGTGGCGGACCCCCGGTGGGGGTCCTTTGCCTCTCCTTTGCTCCTTGCTTCTTCTGTTTCCACTTTCTCTAAAATGTTTAGAACTTCTATCTTCTGTATTTGCTCCCTGGCTACTACTTATTTTATGTGGAGCTTTCTATTTCTGTATCTTGTGTTCCTACTAGCCTTTCTAAATCTGAGTCTGTTATTGCCTCCGGTTCTTCCCCCGTTCTTGCCGGTTGGCTATGTGCCCCTTGTGAGCTAGCTGCGTGTGTTGTGTTTGCCGCGTTGAATCTAATTCTTAATTGTCCCGGCCTTGAACTTGCCGTAGCCGTCTATGGGGGTCTTCCTACTGGGCGTTCTCTCCCTTGTGTCCTATGTGTCCCTTGTGTCCCTGTTCGGTCTGGTGATGTCGCGCGGCGTCGCTTTTGGCCCGTTGAGGCTTGGGATATAAAAGGAATTAAAGTTAACCCTAAGAAGGTTAAGGCGGTTTATAACTAGAAACCCCCTTATACTATAAAAGGCATCTAATCCTTTTTTAGCTTCTATAACTTCTACTGTTGGTTTATCTATAACTATAGGGTTATAGCTAAACCTTTTATACAACTAACTAAGAACGACACGCCTTTTATTTTTGATAATAATTATATAGAAGCTTTTAAGGAGTTAAAGAGCCAACTTACCTCCTCTTTAATTCTTTATTACTATAACCTAGACCTTAAATTAATACTAGAAACAGACGCCTCTAATAAAGTAGTAGTAGGGGTTCTCTTACAGCTACGCCTAGATGGCGAGTAGTACCTTATTGCGTTTTTCTTAAAGATAATAGCCCTAGCTAAGTGTAACTATAAGGTGCATAATAAGGAAATGCTGGCTATTATATAATTTTTATCCTAGTGGCGCGTAGAGCTTAGAAGCATAGGCTCCTAAATTAAAGTCTATACTAATTATAAAGCCCTTAAGTATTTTATAACAATAAAGCAGCTTACTAGTTAAAAGGCCTAGTAGGCTAAAATAGGGTGGTTTTGGATAAACCTTATCGCGATAAGACGGAATGGATATTCTTATCGCGATAAGGATATCTATTGCATCTTATCGCGATAAGTCTTGGCATACCCCAAATAATTTTTTAGTCGCCTTCTTCTTTATTATTATTATATAAAAATAACTAATATAAACCCAGTAAATAAGGTTATACTGTCCTTTTCTTTTAAATTTTAGTAGGTGGCTCTATATATGGCTCTACATCTGGCTTTGCGCATGGAAGCTCTGTATACAGAGGCTCCGCACGAAGCTCTGCGCGAAGCTCTACACAAAGCTTTGCGCGAAGCTCTGCACGAAGCTCTGCGCGAAGCTCTGCACGAAGCTCTGCGCGAAGCTCTGCACGAAGCTCTGCGGAAGCTCTGCACGAAGCTCTGCACAAAATCTCTGCGAAGCTCTGCGCAAAAGCTCTGCACGAAACTCTGCGTAAAAGCTCTGCACGAAGCTTTACGCGAAGCTCTGCACGAAGCTCTGCGTACGGAGGCTCTGTACGAAGCTCTGTATACAAAAGCTCTGCACGACGGCTCTGCGTACGACGGTTCTGCGTACGACGGCTCTACTACGGAGGCTCTATATATAAGCTTTGTGCAGAGCTTCGTGCAGAGCCTCCCGCAGAGCTTCGTGCAGAGCCTCGTGCAAAGCCTCGTGCAAAGCCTTGTGCAAAGCTTCGTGCAGAGCCTCCATACGCAGAGCTTTATGAATATCTGCCAAATTCTACCAAATTCTGCTAAGTCCACCGAATTCTGCCAAATTCCGCAGAATTCTGCTTGGTTGGGGTAGAAAAGCCCCGCATGGGGCACTTTATCCTTATCGATTGTGATATTATATGCATTTTCTATTGGATAAAGGATATTTTATGCTCGCTTATTCGCATTATCCAAAACCACCCTGGGCTAAAATACTCTCTTAATTCTTCTTTACAATTATATACTACCCTAGTAGGCAAAATTTTAAAGCTAATGCCCTTACTTGGAGAGAATAGGATATAGAACTATAGGATAAGCTAAAGGCTTAGTACCGGATATATGCCCTTCTTTATCCTAAACAGCTTAACCTATATATCCTTAAGGAACTAAACTCTATATAGAATAAGCTGGCGCCTGTAGAAGGAGAGATCCTAAATAAATTAATAGGACTAATTAACTGTATCCTAATCGTAAACCGCATAGCCAAATTCCTAAAAGCCCTCCGTAACTAAGCTATAAGAGGTAACCCAAATTTGGAAATAGAAGACGGACTGCTCTTATACTAAAAACGGCTTATAGTTCTAGACATTAATAACCTATAAATAGAGCTAATATGTAAAGCCCACTATTAAGTCTCTATGGTGTACCCTGGTTAAGATAAGACCTATTAACTACTAGCACCTTATTACTACTGGTAAGGACTTCTGTCCAATATAGAACGATTTATTAGAAATTGTTATGTTTGTAAATGGGTAGATACCCCTAGGGATTAAACCCCTAGATAGTTATAACCACTGCCAGTTCCTAAACGCCCTTAGCAGCATATTATAATAGACTTTAAATTATTCCTAAAAGACAAACATGGCTATAATATGGCCTTTATAGTAGTTAACCAACTAAGTAAGCAAGCCATTTCCCTTCCTTGCTTTAAGACTATAACTATAAAGGACATAGCCCGTATGTATATTAATAACATTTACTAGATCTATGGCGCTCTTAAGTTAATTGTCTCTAACTATAGACCCTAGTTTATATTAGACTTTTGGAATAAATTCTGCCGTATCCTTAGG
>Ga0307507_10012958_pt1 | contig 10211 bp, 3 predicted proteins | sample 7_EM_MG_FD_207223 | JGI IMG/M metagenome (GOLD analysis project Ga0307507, IMG submission 207223) | Populus trichocarpa ectomycorrhiza microbial communities from riparian zone in the Pacific Northwest, United States - 7_EM | ecosystem: Host-associated > Plants > Roots > Unclassified | place... | reverse complement strand
CTCATGGATCCACTACATTTTAGGCCTTGGAATAGATCCAATCCTAATGCATCACATCATCCACTTTCTTCTCAAAAGAATCCGACCTCGAATCATCACTTACATCAAACAAAGAAAGATTAGGAACTTTGAATATAACACTAACATTATACCCATCTTGTACATTCACTTTGTAGACATTGACTCCTTCAATGAATCATCTCTTCTAAGCATCAACTTTGATTTCTTATGTTCAGAAAATCTCTCTTTGCGTATATGCATCCAAACTCAATCTTCTGGTACAAAGACAATCCCTTTTCATCTTTTGTTTCCTTGAATACATACTTCTCAATCATTTTCTCAACTTGTTATCATTCCTTTTTAAACAATGCTTTCATCACTTGTGCTTTTTTATTTCCTTCAAGTCTAATCTTTTCATCAACAAGTAAAAAAATTAAATTTAGTAGAGTTAAACCATACAATATTTTAAATGTTGATTTTTTTTTAATTTAATAGATTGGCACATAATTTTTTTTTGTAATGTATTAAATAAAAATTATAAATGCTCAATATGTTTTATTTTCTTTTATTGCGAACATAGTCTCTTCATGCTTAAAAAAAAAAAGCTGAAATTTAAGGATAAAATCATTATAACTCATTCAACCTAAGAGATTGTCATTAATTGGAATTCGCTAAAACCAGCTAAGCTGATAGCATGGTGTAATTGTGGCAATATTAATGTCCAAATTAAGACTAAAACTTTACGAGAATTATGAAATTGAATAAAAAGAAATCTATTTTGATGTTGACAGCTAATGTTTTAAAGTAGAAATTAAGATTTGATTATTCTAGAATCTCGAGCCTTAAATTTCAAATTTTGCAACTTGTCGCATAAAACGAATCCGCGGATGAATGGACTCAGTCAAGTCCTTCAACGGCTTTCGCTGAATGGAGCAGATAATAAAAAAAACGTGATTGAAGACTTAAACGACAAAGCGGTTGATTGAATGGACAGCTGACCATTTGGCTATTGATTCGAGAAAAAAAGTTTCCTTCTAGGAAGAAGATCAGCCTTGACAAAAGCTTCATCGTCGTTGAATTATCATCATCAACACTCATTCATTGTCTTCTAATATTTGCTTAATCTGACTTTTGGCTCTATTTTTTGTCCTTCTCTGGAATAGGATGAACGGACTGCAACACACTGATGTTCCAGGAGACACTGAACCTGAAGAAATTCGGCCTCCGCTGTGCAAATAACATGGCCAGATGGATTTTGCCGGTCTGTTTCAGCAGGATTGATATGGCTAAATTTGAAACTCCATACAATTTGGGCATAAGCTAATCTGTTTCAGCTAATATGGATTAAATTACAGGGAGCCATGCCCTTTCCCTAATTACACCTTGATATATGTGTCTGATGAGGTCCCAGTCAAGAGCGTTACTACAATTGCATAAATAAATAACTATAATTCTCGTGAGCTTGACTAATTCTCCCATGATTGATGCAACATATACTTAATATACTTAATATATTATTCTCACCATATACTTAATATATTAATGAAAAAATTTATTATTAATTAATTAGGACTTATACATAACATGACATAACAAATATACATTTTATACATAATAATTTTTATATATAAATTATACACTCTTAGCATATCATTCTAATTAGACAATAATGAACATATCTAAACTAATTCACTCAAGCCATTGGAGGAAATTAGATGGTCAAATTCTAGGTAGCTACTGCAAATCTTTATAAATTCTTTGCAAGCACCTCGGTTGTAGCCTTTTTCGTCATTTCTTTCTTCATCTTAGAATACAAAATAATTTTCTATCTAAATTTTTACATTTCTAACTTACATAACATTTATATAATTAATTAAGAAACCTCGAGTTATATTCAAGGGGAATTAGATTAGAAAATAATTTACAACCTAAAAGAAAAATAGAGATAAGGTAGGGTACACAAGCCCTATTGAATAAAAATTACAACAATTCAACCATTAAATAAAAACACAATTACAATGGTTTTTAATTTCCATAATAATTTATCAGGTATAAAAACATTTTAGTATCATGATAAATTACATCGAATGTTTCAATTCTAATTATTAACTTTATGTGCTACTATAAAATAATATTTCTAATAAAAGACCAGTCGGGGCAACAACTCGGTAAAATTTTGTCGACCCGGACAAGACCCGGTGTTTTTTTTTTTTTCAAATGTGGGATTTGAAATCCATTAGTATATATACTCTATATTCCTAAGAAAAAAGTTATGTTTTTTCAATGTGGGATAAAAAACTTTTTAGTTTAATTACTTCAACTTAAAGGGATAACATAGGATCTTTTCACTTCAACTTAAAGGGATAACATAGTATCTTTTCAATGTGAGATTTGAAACCCTTTTGTATATATACTCTATGTTCCCATGAAAAAAGTTATGTTTTTCAATGTGGGATTTGAAACTCATTAATATATATACTCTATATTCCCAAGAAAAAAGTTATGTTTTTTCAATGTGGGATAAAAACTTTTTGGTAAATACTTCAACTTAAAGGGATAACATAATATCTTTTCAATGTGGGATTTAAAGCCCTTTTGTATATATATTATATGTTCCCATGAAAAAGTGTTATATTTTTTCAATGTGGGATTTGAAACCCATTAGTATATATACTCTATGTTCTCAAGAAAAAAATTATATTTTTTCAATGTGGGATAAAAAACTTTTTGATTTAAATACTTCAACCTAAAGGGATAACATAGTATCTTTTCAATGTAGGATTTGAAGCCCTTTCGTATATATACTCTATGTTCTCATGAAAAAGTTATCTTTTTTCAATATGGGATTTGAAACCCATTAGTATATAAACTCTATATTCTTAAGAAAAAAATTATATTTTTTCAACGTGGAATTTGAAACCCATTAGTAAATATACTCTATATTCCCACGAAAAAAGTTATGTTTTTTCAATGTGGGATAAAAAAACTTTTTGGTTTAAATACTTCAACTTAAAGGGATAACATAGTATCTTTTCAATGTGGGATTTGAAACCCTTTCGTATATATATTCTATGTTCCCATGAAAAAAGTTATGTTTTTTCAATACGGGATTTGAAACCCATTAGTATATATACTCTATGTTCTCATGAAAAAAATTATATTTTTTCAATGTAGGATTTGAAACCCGTTAGTATATATACTCTATATTCCCAAGAAAAAAGTTATGTTTTTCTGGGATTTGAAACTCATTAGTATATAAACTCTATGTTTCCAAGAAAAAAGTTATTTTTTCAATGTGGGATAAATGTTTTTTTAAAAAAATACTTTAACTTAAAAGCTTAACATAATATCTTTTTAACGTGGGATAAAAAACTTTTTAAAATATTCTTTTAAACTTCATTATTTACAATATGTATAGCCTATATTTACATAGATTATTTCTTAATTTTTTCATATGAAATATTAAAGCTTTAAATATTATTTATTTAATTTTTCCGGGTTGACCCGAGTTGACCCGGGTTGACCCATGAAACTCGTGACCCGGCTCCTTGGCCGGGTCAACCTCGGGCTGGGTTTAATAACTATGATTAATATCCTAAACTATTTTAGGATTAATTAAATAAAATTTTCCAGCTTAAAAAACTCTCATTATTTAAAAAAAACTATTTTTCTAAATATTGTTTAATTAAACCATTTAATTAAATGAACTCTATTCCCATTAGGATATCATAAAACTCAAAAAATTGAATTAAAAAATTTAATTCATTCCTAATCCTATTAGAAAAATTAATTATTTAATTAAAATAATTTAAGGTATAAAATCCAAATTTTATTTAACTAAAAACAATTTTTAATTAAATCTTAATCATATTAGAAAAATTAATTCTATAATTAATTTAATTTGGATTTCAATTAAAATAATATCAAAATTGTATTTGCGGGGTTAAAAAAGCATAAAGAGGAGGGTTAAAGAGTATTTTACATTAAAATAAACCCTATGGTCATAACACAAAAAAGGAGGGGTAAAATACCCCAAAATCCTAAAACCATATATATCTCCCCTTCTTCTTCCATGTGTCATCGGCAAGGCACCTTGCCCTTGCCATCGGCGTGCTTTCAAGCGACAACACCAAGGTTATTGCTGCCTTATGCAACCATTATGGTTGGTGTTGCCACCTACGACCAAGCGCAACACTATTACTACTACTATCTACTATACACACACACACACCCCTAAGTACATTCATATAGTTGATTAAGATAACATGTAATAGGATCAAAGCATAACACTCTCTATATATAATATAACTTAGTGATTTCAAGTTTAAGGATCACTTATACAACTATCACGTGAGCCTTTCCACGAACATCGATGATCTCTCCACATGGAATTCTCATGCGGGTCAGTTCAGTATACATATCTTATGACAAGCACCTACATATTATTTCCAGGTATCTCTCATATCTCAGCTTATGAGAACAATTGCTTCATTTCATAAAAGAAAGAGCATGATATATACTGGTTTGTTCAACTTTAATAAATGTCTAGTATTTAAATGAGCACCAACCAGAAATGTTTTAGGAACAATGCTTTGATGCAATAAAAATTCTATAATTATAATAACTTTATAATTTTATTTGCAAATCATTTTTATCCAATAGACTTTATCTTTACTTTAGATTCATAAATCAAATATTAGATTCATTAATCTAATATTATATGAATATTAAAGATAAATTAAGTCATTATGAATAATAAATATGTATTTACATGAATATAATAATATCACGTGTAACTAACCGATTGGCTACAAGACATGTTAAACTAACAACCTTATCAATGAATTTAAGGATTGTTTTGTATCATTTTCGTTTTTATTTTCTATTTTGTTTTTGTAATTTTCTTTTGAAACAAGATATAAAAATGAAATCTTATTCCTTTTGATTTTATATTTTTTTAAAAAATAAAATTCACAAGTTTTGAAAGCTTCTGAAAACCAAAAATGAAGTTTTCAAAACTTGATTTTTACATGGCCATCATATATTTTGGGAGTGAGGTTGGGTTCAGTTGTTGGGATATGAATGTGGATCATGTTGAAGGTTCAAATCCAGATGTGGATCATGTTGAAGGTTAGGACTATATTTAGGGTACCTAGATTAAAGCCAAGACATGGTTAAGGATGGTTGAGGTTTGAGCAAGACTTGGTCCAAGACACCCAAGATCCTGTCCAAGACCTACTTTAGAGTGACCAAGAATTTGTTATGAACGTAGTATAGGGTGAATGACAGTTGGTCTGAGGCACCCGAGATTCAGTTTAGGACCATATTTAGAGCATTCATGGGTTAGTCCAGGACCTAGTCTAGGATGTCTAACAATGGGTTTGAGGCACCAAGGTTTGAGTTACGACTAATGCTAGGTTTGGTGTATTAAGGGTTGGTTCAAGATAGAGTATGGGTTTTCCAAAGAATGGTTCAAGTTCAGGTTTGAAGTATTGAGGGGTTTTAATTGTTAGTCCATGACTAGATCCAAGGCGCCTAAAGGCCTAAGAGTTGGTCTAAAATGCATAGGGTTCTGGTTAGGACTTGTGATAGGTGCTCAAGGTTAAGATAAAGACCTAATCTAGATCATTCAATTCTTATAAGGAGAGTTAAATTTAGGAGGCTCCGGGTTAGTTTTAAAACTAGGCAAAGGGACAAGATTAAATCTGGATCTTTTGAGGTTAAGGAGAAAACTAGGTCTAATGTGTTGGGTTTCTCAAAACATATATACACAACGAAAACTATAAATTTAAAATTATTTGGATATCATAAATGATACAGTTTAGCCATGGATTTGTCATGAAAAGGCCTTCGATTTTGTGTTTGAGTTTGATGGGGAGACCATTCGACCAAGATTGTGTTTTTTCTCGGAATTTTGCTTCTATTCCATTCGGCTATGATAGGTTTATGGCATGGGATAGTTTTAGCTAGCCTTAGTTTGTGTATGATGATGAATTTAGTCCAATCTCTTTGAAGGTTCATTCATCCAAGTTAGGTCAACCCATTTATGGGTCTGATTTGGACAGTAAAGTAGGCTTGTTAGAAGCTTGTATCAAGTCTGATTTGGAATATATTTAGGAGAATATTTAACAACAAAGGAGGAAATTTCCTAGTCATGCAAAGAAATTGAATAAGGCTATCAGATTTGAATCCTAGATTTGGAAGGATTATTTGATGCTAAAGATTTAATTCTCTTAGTTAAGGAAAGAAAGTGATGGGTGGCTAGGGGAATTAATTTCTAAAAATGTTCTGAAGGGAAATCCTAGTACTATAAGGAAAGAAGACTTCAACAATTAAATTTTTATTCAGATCAGATTTCCTAACATCTAAAGGACTTTAAAAGTTGGTTAAGCAATCCTAGAGTATATAGGAAGATGGATCTCAGCCAAAAATTATTTAAGCTAATGGAATTAAAATATTTTATCTTGTTTTTCTTTCTATTATATGCAACATCAACAAACTAATATCTAAACTTGTTGTTTTCAATATTATTTTTATGTGTGAGCTTAATTAATACTTTAGTTTTCAGCTAAGATCTAAAGCTTGTTTGGTTCAGGGTCAATTTTTATAAGTGAGTTAATTCAGCCCACAAGGATAGATCCATTAGGGTTAATTTCGTAGAATTATTTAAACACATGTAAAGCCTAAATTAAAAAAAAAAACATTTTTAATGAATTATACTTCTGAACATTTCAGTTTTAACGTGTGAGAGAGATTTTTGTATTATTTTGGTTATTGAACAAACTAAATTTGACTTATCAAAGATTAACTGGCTTCGTGGTGTCATTCGACTTCATTCTAATAATATTGGTGCCTTGGGGCAGGTTTCCATTGTGTCACACTCCTATCAAATCTTTTTTGACTTTCCATGATCATAAACCAAATTTTGATTGTGCGTTGCGTGACCATGTGATCACGAGGTTCGCATCACCAAGGATTCATTTAGACACATCTAGAGTTGTTTCGGGTTTATATAAAGTTTACCTCAAGATCATATGTTCTTTTCGGCTTTGAATAATTGCTTCAAGACTAGTTTGTCAGAAATCACAAGTCTTCCAAGTGTCCGACGTCTAACAATAATCCACACGAACCTCCACTGATAAATATCCTAAACGCTTTTAGGAGAGATGTATTGTTATGTCTTTAAGTGCTAACTCTTTTTTTTTTGTGTTTGGGTTTTCTGTACTTTACTGTGTACTGTTAAAAAATAAAAGGCATAACATTCTATTTATAGGGAAACCAGAAAATCTTATAAATGGTAAAATATCAATTCTCCAATTTTAATTTGTGACTAGTGATTCTTATGTTTTTGACCCATTAGGTTATATAATAAGTTGGCCCAAATATAAATCACAATCCTAAATAAAATATGATTAAAAAAACTTTAAAAACTTAATATATTATCAATTCAACAATTGATTGATTTATATTTGAAGATTAAGTACAATGTCAAGCAACGTGTCATGATCCCCCAAATATTAGGAAAGTCATAAGTTATTTGACTTGACCTTTCAGTGATTAGTTTCTCAACATAATTATTATATCTTCATCAGTAATATTCTGATTTAGATATTATAACATGAAGTGTGTTTACAATGTCAAATCATGTTTGTTCTCAACACCAAACTCATCGCTTTTTTGAATAAGATTTAAAACTCTTTTCAAATCTCATTTCATCTAGCACAGAGATTTACAATCAACACTATTTAAAAATAGATAAAATATTTTTTCTAATTCGCTTATCTCTTGATTACTCAAATACCTTCATATTTTTTTATGTTATATTCAATATCTATCCATTTGTTATCCTTGACATTAGTGAACCTAGGCATTAGTCCTAATGACTCGAGTATTTAGCTAAAACTAGATGTATTTTTTATTAGAAAAAAACCTAGCAAACCAAAAAAAAATATATCTTTAAAGAAATACATAAAAACTGAAGAGCGAGAGAGAGATGATATAAAATGGCCCCTTAGTTTAGCTAATGTGGTACTAGGAGGATGGATTAGAAATCTACATAAGCAGAAGCAGTTGTCGATTTCTATCTCTACCACTGCAGTAGCTTGTAACTACTAACTTCCTACCAAAAATGAAAACCAACCGACAAGAGCATGAGTTTAGGAAGAGCATTCATTTTGTAAAGGAAAGGAGCAGTGGTAGCATTTAAAAAGGTCGATCGTTCCCATAAGTGTTTGAACAACTTTAGGAACCGCCATTTTAATGGCACAAGGAGCTGTCAAAATCTCAGCAAACCATGTATCAGGGGAGGGGCCCTATTTGCTTTTGAATTCCTGGCTCGTGGCTCTCTTTGCCCTTTCAGCTTTTAATTCTCCGACCAGTATCGTATTTACTGGTATTGTTTTTTAAAATATTTTTTATATTAAAATAATTCTTTTTATTTTTAAAAAATTATTTTTAATATTAACATATTAAAATAATATAAAAACATCAAACATATATTAATTTAAAATAAAAAAATATAAAAAAATATAAATTTTTTTAAAAATATTTTTTAAATATAAAAATAAACAAGCCGCCTCCAGCGCCAAACAACGGGTGTGTTAGTTTATGTTTGCTGTTTTAAGTAATTAATACTTATTTTACTTTAAAAGAAAACTAGTAAAAAACTCTTGCATTAGAGAGTCAGTCAACTCCAATAACGTGAACATTGAATTATATGTAATCATAAATTAAAATGTTAAATGTTAAATTGAAAATTAGTAAAAGACTCCTACATTGCATTATAAATATGTATATATAGTTTATCAGATAATTTTATGATGCAGCCTCAACCAGTTTAGGAATTAAAGAGAACATGAAGGCGGCAATTCAAAAACAGGCTGGATAAACCTATCTGTTCTGTTTACTCTCAATCATAATATAATATGCCGAATTCTCTTTCAAAAATTATTACAATAGCTTAAACAGATCTTAATTAGAAAGGAAAAAAAATCATTATGAGACTACAAAATAAAAGCAAAAATCTAAATTAAATAAGAAAAAACTAAAACTAAAAAAAAAAATATCTTTTAGATGTTGGTTGATAATAGCCAATCAATTCACTACAAAACATAACCTATAGAATCTCTTCAAAACTTTAAATATGATTCAATAGTGAAATCAAAAGTTATGCTCGATTTTGTCAAATAGGTTGTTAGGCTCTAATATACCTCTCACTACCACAATCTTTAGATTTACCGATGGAATTTTCTGTCGGTATTTATACTATCATTCCGTTGGTAATTAATTTACCAACGAAATTACCAATGGAAATGCTCTATCAATGAATCTTTCGTCGGTACTTTTTTGTCCGTCGGTAAGTCCGTTGTTAATAAAAAAATATTATTACCGATGGATTTACTGACGGAGAAGGCAAGCAAAAAAAATAAAATTATCCGCTTCATTTTGTCGATATTTTCCTCGGAAAAATACCATACGTAATTCCGTCGGTAATTATTTAAAAATATTTTTAAAAAATCCATTTTACAAAACTATAAAATAATTAAATTAATATAAATCAACACTCTATAACACTCAAAACGCTTGGAAAAAAGAAGAAGAAAAGCAGTCTTGGGATAAAAGTGCATAGAGTCCCAAATAGTATAAAGCTCCTGACTCCCTAGGGGAAAGCCCAATTACCCTCCTCAATTACATTTGAAACCTTTGCAACCCAAGGCAACCCCATGAAGGATAGCATCTTGAAAGGCAAAAGGTCACATAATCATTGCTCATCTAGTAACCAATAGTCAAGCCAGTGAGAAGAATCTTTCTTTAGAACTAATAGCCCTTAACACTAGTCTCTACTTAGAAGAATCTTTCTTTAGGACCAAAAAAGAGTTCAATGAAGTCTAATATGCCATAACGATCTCCCTCTATGCAAGATAATATGCACTGAAGCTTCCCAAATAGAAGATTTATCCAATAAGAGCCTCTAAACATGTTTAAGAATAACTGTTTTATTTCATGTCCTAACCCTCTTATCCTGATTTATGGTCAAGCCCAAAAGCATAGAAAATGTATCAAAAGCTCCCTTAATAATCCCCACAAAACCCAAGTCAGCATTACAAAATATCATAAGATCATCAACAAAGCATTAGTGTGTGATATGGTTCTATTAACATCGCTAGTAGTACTTAAACCACACATCTTGAGTAGCCACCTTAAAAATGCCT
>Ga0307507_10012957_pt1 | contig 10213 bp, 8 predicted proteins | sample 7_EM_MG_FD_207223 | JGI IMG/M metagenome (GOLD analysis project Ga0307507, IMG submission 207223) | Populus trichocarpa ectomycorrhiza microbial communities from riparian zone in the Pacific Northwest, United States - 7_EM | ecosystem: Host-associated > Plants > Roots > Unclassified | place... | reverse complement strand
AAAATGCTCAGATGAGAGAGTATACACTGCATAATAATACCTTTTTACAAATTAGAAAAATTCAGACTCAATACAGAGTTATGTGTAAAATAATCATGTGACATTCTTTATTGTGAGTTAGTGTAGTTCGGAAGAAAGTGTTGATGCTGTGCCGCGTCAATTTTTCAAGTGGCTAACGGATCGTTTCACAGAGTCAGCTGACATTCCTGATTAAGGTCCTCAAGGTGGCAACGAAGCACAGCGTTCAAAGAGCCTGAGAGGACGCAGCCTCGTGGTTCGGTGTCAAGTCAGCAAGCACAGACGCCACAAAAGACGACGAACAACGGACAAGTGTGAGAAATAGAAGCAAAACGACGAACGCCTCTCTGCAAACTCAAGGGGACAACGAAAAGAGTTGGCGGTATTTTATTTCGCATCCTCAGAACAAACCAGAGACAATACTACAAATCTGAAAGAAAGATTAGATTAAGTACATTGAAAGCCAAGAAACAAGCGGACGTACCTGATCCAACATGTAAAAACGACAAAGCGTTGGCTCTTTCACCATCATCCAAGTAGGTCGACCCATCGACGCCTGTCCCGGTAGACACCATTCTGGCTCTACGTCGTGTCACCCATCCTGGCGTCCGTCACATTCCTTCTCGCCCCCCTCTCCACTATCCTCTTCACCAATCCGCACGAGCGCGAGTCGTATTTCACATGCTGCAAGAGGACAAGGACCCACTGCGGCAGACGACGAATGATGGGGGTCGCTTGGTTTCCCGCAGCACGGGCCTCGCCATGTCATGTGCAAGGCCAATTAATTACTTCGTCGTCGCGACGGAGCGCTCATGTTGTACAAACGCAAGAAACTCCGGTGGTGCACAGATGTCTCGTTGTGCTTCCAGCATTCAATACTTCGATGGGTAGGACTTCGGATCTTCGATCGTACTCATTCCATGGGCGATCGTAAGTTTTGGTCCAAGATTCGACACAGGCCTGACAGCACACGGGGTATCGCATTACCGCTGGATCGTTGTCGTTAGGGTGAGCCGTTGGTGGAGCTGCGGAGTGCTGAGATCTAAGTGGGGCAAACCAAAGGACAGCGTCGTCACGAAGCCCGATCGCCGCAGGACAACGTTGGTACGGGTAAATAAACCACTCTCTGGTAATGGTGCTTTAGAAAGGGAAGCGTCACCCCAACCATGGACGCTCACCTGGTAAACAGCACAAAATGACAACCGTTGCACGACTAGCCTCTCCTCTGTGCCGTGAAAACCTACGCTCCATTGTTCGTCGTCCTGAACGCGTTGTTATGGGGAATTTTCCAGTCTAAGAATGTCCCCTAAACGCCTGCGTTGAGTTTAAGGAGAGTATGACGCACGAGGCGAACTGTAGGATAGATGATCAGAAGATGGTCGCTTTGAAGAAAGTTGATGACAGAGGGCACGTACCATAAACTTCAGCGACAAGACGATCGCATAATTGTCACAACCAAACTCCCTCCCGTTTGTCGTTGATCTTTCATTTCACGGTAGGGGTGGTTGACGCGGCGACAGGGTTTCCAAATCATCCGCGGACGATTATTACGGCTATGAAACGTTCGCGGGAAACGAGGACACCGACATGGTCTCACTGACGGAGAGACGAGGTTTATTATGAGCGAAAAAGTAGATGACTGAATCGGAATAGATACGTACTGCTGCTGCCCACTTTTTGCCCTGTGTTCCCGATATCTGCAGTAGCCTTTCCAAAACCTTTACCCGTTTAAAGGCTTGTTCGCCATGCGTGATCTTTCATGATCATTCCTTGGGGGCCCTGTGGTCCCCCCGCCTCGAGGGCTTGTACGATAGTTGACAAAGTGCCGCTCATGACGGTTTGATCGGGCATCGACGCGCGTTCGATGATAGCAATTGGGATAGCAAGTTGGGGTGTATGGGGTTGCTGTGGTTGTGGTGGTTGTAATGGTAAAAGATGTAGATGTCTTGGACGTAGAAGCGGGAGTAGGCCCAGTGAACGAAGAAACGCCCAAAAGCGCATCGACTACCCCCCTGCAACCTCGCAAAACCCATCAAAATAACCAACGTCCTCCCCCTTTCATACTCCGTCATCTGTACCCCGCTCCCACACCTCCCCACACCAGTACATGCGATCACGCTCTCGGCTACACGAGCGGGATACCACTGAACGTTGGCCTGGCCAAGGCCGAGGAGATACCTGAAACGAGGAGGAACTCGAACCCAGGCTCGCGCACGGAAGAAAAGTACCTCTTCAGAGGAGTGGTCGTGTATAGAGGGATCGCCTTGTTTTAACTCCATAGTGGGAATAAGTTCGTGACAAGACAAATGGTCAGAGAAAAAGAACATACGCGAACGACGCAGAACCCGTCCCGTGCGCCCTCCATAGCGAGATGCATCATTTCTTCCTGCATTCCCGGGAAACCTCTTCGCGATGATGAGTTCCGTCTTGCTGGGTATGAGATATAGCGCACCCTGCGGTACGAGTTTGTCCGCCAATACGAGGTCCGCGTGGATAGTGAGTATCTGGTATGTGAGGAGGGTGAGCAGGGCGGGGTGTGTCCGTGCCCAGAGCCCAGCGGGATGATTCGCCCGTGTTTAGGAGTGGGCAAGATGGCGTGAATGGGTGGTGGGTTCAGAGGTTTGTCCGCCGCCAGCTCGATCATCCCATTGTCCGAGAGGGTAGCTATTTTGGAGAGGGGCCAGCATTTGCTCACATGGGCGACCCGTTTCAAGCGGAGTCGAGTTGATTGTTCCACACGGCGGTTGGGAGTGAGTACACCACTGTCCTCTGCGGACACTTCGTCTGCATCAGTGTCGTCCATCGCCTTGGATTTAGCTAACCTTCTCATCCGCTCTACGCTCTGCAACGCACACTCCACGTCCTTGGGCAACATCAGTCGTCACGCCCACTTGCAAGGGCGTAGGTTCTCCCGTCATCGGGTCCAGGAACTGATGAGAGGAAGGGAATGAAAGGTTGAGTATTGTTCGTGTTCACTGGTATACGGTGATTTTGCAGGAGGGTGTATAGTTCTTCTGTAGATGCCCTAGACCTGAGGCCTAGGAAAGGCCTGAGGCCTGAGGGGTAAGACTAGGAGTGTGTCCGTGATAGATGCAAATGCAATGTCTATACGTCCCCCCAGTCTATAATTTAGTATAAACACCAGTTGGCATTCCCGGACGCGCCATTGAATTTCTTCGCAGGCTGAACGCAGGTCGACTTTTGCGAGAGTCTATACATGTGAAACGTCAGCTTCGCGAGCCGCGAATGGTCCATATCCTATGATGAGGATTCCCCTCATTGCAAGGCGAAAAGAAAGAATGAGGAAGGCGCCCGCACGTGGGTTAGGAAACATCGGAGGTGGCTATATGCGTACAATACCAATAGCCCGAGGATTAGAAAAAAACGAAGCAGGCGGCGTGGGGAACATTGGAGGTGGTTATATGCGCGACTAATGAAATTTGTCAACTGGTGGTGGTAGCGGAAAGAGACAAAGACCGAAACAAATGTTGATCAACAAGGTTGTCCTCGACCACTATCATCATCTACGCCAATTTTGCTAGCCTATTATCTACCATTCGCGCGCCTCGGATTTACGCTCATTTTTCTCTTTACATTTGAGGGGAAGTGGAGACTCAAGTACTCATACTTTCCTGTTCTCCTGCCCGACGTTTGTTCGGGTGAGTGTTTAATCTGTCCATGTCATTGCTCATTGAGCGTAAAGCTAAGGCTGGGAATTGAAAGTTCACGCATGGTGCACATGCTTCTAAGCGGGTAAAGGTTTTGGAAAGGCCACTGCATAGGGAAACAGGGCAAAGAGTGGGCAGCGGCGGTTCGTATCTATTCCGATTCATTCAATAGTACTTTTTCGCTCATAACCCTCGTCTCTCTCCGTCAGTGAGGCCATGTCGGTGTCCTTGTTTCCCGCGAATACTTCTCCGCCGTAATCCTGGTTCGCGGATGATTTGGAAACCCCGTCAACCCCTCAAGTGAAATGAAAGATCAACAACAAACGGAGATGGAGTTTGGTTGTGATGATTATGCGATCGTCGTCTTATTGCTGAAGTTTATGTACGTACCCTCTTTCATCAACTTTCTTCAAAGCCGCCCATCTTCTGATCATCTATCTTACAGTTCGCCTCGTGCTTGAACTCAACGCAGGCGTTTTGGGGACATTCTTAGACCGGAAAACCCCCTATAACAACGCGTTCAGGACGACGAACAATGGACCGTGGGTTTTCACGGTGCAGAGGAGTGCAACGGTGGACGTTTAGTGCTGTGGTGGGCATCCGTGGTTCGAGCGACGCTTCCATTTTTAAAGCACCATCACCAGAGGGTGGTTCACTCACCCGTATCAACTCCTGCGGCGATCGGCTGCCCCGAGGTTCGTGACGACACTATATTTTGGTTTTCCCCTCTTAGATCTCAGCACTCCGCAGCCCTACCGACGGCTCGCCCTAACGACAACAATCCAACGCAAGAAACTCCGATGGTGCACAGTTGTCTCGTGCTTCCACCATTCGATACTTCGATGGGTAGGACTTCGGATCTTCGATCGTGCTCATTCCATCGGCGATCATAAGTTGTAACGTTTTTTGGCGGTTCAAGATTCGACACAGCACATAGGATATCTTACCGCCTGGTACGACATGACTGCTCCCCTCTTGACGATAAGCTAATCGATTGGTCTTTTGTAGGATCCGTGACATGGCGAGGCCCGTGCTGCAGGAAAGATCATCCCCGTTCGTCGCCTGCCGCGGTGGGTCCTTGTCCTCCTACAGTAGCATATGAAATACGACCCGCGCTCGTGCGGATTAGTGAGGAGGATAGTAGGGAGAGGGCCGAAAAGCAATGTGAGGGACACCGAGGATGGATGACAGGAGGTAGAGCCAGGATGGCTTTTAGCGAGACAGGGGTTGCTAGAAGCCAGGTGTGTGCTCGTCTCTTTCAATGTAATTTAATGTTTGGTTTAGGTTTCTGGTAGTGTCTCCATAGTGGATCGGCTGTTCTTGTGAATATCCGAAACGAAATAGCATCTCATCTCTTCGAAGTTCGTCCCCTTGAGTCCGCCCTGGTGCCTCCTCGCTAACTTGACGCTGAGCCACGCCACTGCGCGTTAACCTCTCCGAGCGCTGTTCTTCATCAGGAACGGACGTCAGCTGACTCTGTGAAACGATCCGTTACCCATCTGGAAAATTGACGCCGCACAGCATTCACAACTCTCTTCTGAACCACGATGTCTGATTTCTATTTGAAAGGAAAGTTCAAGGGATTGCTTGACTGGCTCATGGGCGAAGACCGCCCAGGTAATGAATGCCCACGCCCTAGCGGTTCGAGGTTGGAGTTCATGACTCCCACCTTGGCAGATAGTATCCTGACGGGATTTAGGTCCACATCTATGAGGGAGCCAGAGGTTGCAGGGGAGGGGTCTCTGGTGTGTATTTACAAGACATCACTAAATTCATCTTCTGATTTCCTTTTCCTTTGGAAAACCCAGAATGTGATGCAGGGAGCTCACATTTACATGAGGGATTCCACACTCTATGTGGCACAAAATGTGTGTCCTGTGATCATAGCATTGATGGTTTCAGATATGGATCTCACTTTTTATCAAGATTGAAATTCATGAGCAAGCCAGCAGGGGTCAACATGATACACTCCTTGTTCCCCAAGGACCCAATTCAAGTGCATTATTTACAGGTCGTGAGGACATTCTTGAGAGGCTGAAGGATCACTTTGCACCTCAAGATGAAGGGGATAGATGCAGAAAGTCATTCTTGTTGTATGGTATGGGAGGTATTGGAAAGACACAGATTTGTTTGAAGTTTGTTGAGAAGATGGCTGGAAGGTAAGTTTCTTTTTTTTTTTTTCATGCACTATATTTGTGATCTTAAAACAAGTACATCTAGATTCTCCCATGTTTTCTGGCTTGATGCATCTTCTGAAGTTACTATTACTCTTGGTTTAAAGGGGCTTTGCTCTCATCCTGAGGCTAAAGCTGCTGGTGTCTCTGTGTCCTCTGAGTCTGCTCTTATCTGGATTGGATCTCTGCAGAGTGAATGGCTGCTTGTGTTTGACAGTGCTGATGGTGCACCTGAAGTTGTAGAAAAATATATTCCATCTGGTTCTAAGGGCAATATTCTGGTTACTAGCAGAAATCGATCTCTTGGACGGGTGACATCTTATGAAAATTCTCTTGAAGTTGATCAGATGGCTGAAAAGGAAGCCATATCACTCCTACTGAAAGCCAGCCATCTGACTGGGTGTTCTGAAGATGTCTACAGCACAGCTCAACAAATTGTAAATGAGCTCTGCTGCTTGCCTCTAGCTGTTGATCAAGCAGGAGCTTCAATTGAAGCTGGCCTCTGCAGTATTAATAATTATCTTGAGCATCTCTCTCAACATAGGAACAAGCTTATGAACCACCCTTCATTTAGGGGTGCATCTTGGTACAATCGTACAGTCTATGAAACATGGGATTTGTCATTCAGTGAAATTGAATCAAGGGCAAACAAAACATCTAATGAGCATGGTAGAGAAGCTGCTCAGGCTGCTATTCTTATTCTTGAAACTGCTGCATTTCTACATCATGAGAATATAATTGAGGCTGCTTTCAGAAAGGCTGCTATGGGGTTCTCCAAAGGACAGCATAGTAGACTGGAAGGAAAAGTTGAAACCTGTATTAATCAATTGCTTCAGCTTGAAAAGGATCAGTCTTGGAATCAATTCTTCATTCATGAAGGAATTAGGGTTCTCATGTCATTTTCTTTGATCAAGCAGCACTCAACCTCTCCAGGAATATATTCCATTCATCCATTGATGCATCAATGGAGTAGAGATAGAATGTTAATATCTCAAAAGAAGTGCATGATGCAAGTGTCAAAATTGATTCTTGTAAACTGTATTACAAAGGAGATGACAGCTGAGAATATTGCATTCAACAGGCTTCTTGTACCACACATCAAAGCCAATTACCAGTCACAGGAAGAAAATGGCTTTGAAAGAGTATTTGATGATGATGAATATTCCAGGTTCAGTTATGTATTGCTTGAAAATGGAATGTGGAATGATGCAGAGTATTTTCAACATAAAATTGTAGAAATAGGCATAACAAAGCAGGGGCCAGAACATCCAAATACCTTGACCAGCAGAAGTACACTTGCACTAGTGTATTTACGCCAAGGAAGATATGAGGAGGCTAGGGAGCTGGAGCTCAAAATCCTGGAGCTGCGTGAAAAAGTCCTGGGGCCTGAACATCCAGATACCTTGATCAGCATGAGTAATCTTGCATCCACATATTCAAAACAGGGAAAATATGAGGAGGTGGCACAGCTGCAGCTGAAAGTTCTGGATTTGTGTAATAGAGTCCTAGGGCCAGAACATCCAACTACCTTAACTATCATGAGAAATCTTGCAGGAACATATTCAAGGCAAGGAAAATATGAAGAGGCTTTACAGCTCCAGATAAGGGTACTGGATCTGCATGATAGGGTTCTGGGGCCAGAACATCCAGATACCTTGGCCAGCATGAATAATCTTGCATTCATATATTCATGTCAGGGAAAATATGAGCAGGCTGCAAAGCTGCAGCTGAAAGGCCTGGATTTGTGTAACAGAGTCCTAGGGCCAGAACACCCAACTACCTTGACTATCATGAGAAATCTTGCAGCAACATATTCAAAGCAAGGAAAATATGAGGAGGCTTCACAGCTGCAGATAAAGGTACTGGATCTGCATAATAGGGTGCTGGGGCCAGAACACCCAGATACCTTGGCCAGCACAAGTGATCATGCACTCACATATTCAAATCAAGGAAAATATGAGGAGGCCACACAGCTGCAGCTGAAAGTTCTGAATCTGCATAAAAGACTGCTGGGGCCAGAACATCCAGATACCTTGGCCAGCATGAATAATCTTGCATTCACATATTCAAATCAAGGAAAATACAAGGAGGCTGCACAGCTGCAGCTGAAAGTTCTGGATTTGTGTAATAGAGTCCTAGGGCCAGAACATCCAACTACCTTAACTATCATGAGAAATCTTGCAGTAACATATTCAGACCAAGGAAAATATGAAGAGGCTTTACAGCTGCAGGTAAAGGTACTGGATCTGCATAATAGGGTGCTGGGGCCAGAACATCCAGATACCTTGGCTAGCATGAATAATCTTGCATTCATATATTCATATCAGGGAAAATATGAGGAGACTGCACAGCTGCAGCTGAAAGTTCTGGATCTGCATAAAAGAGTACTGGGGCCAGAACATCCAGATACCTTGAACAGCATGAATCATCTTGCATTGACATATTCAGATGAAGGAAAATATGAGGAGGCTGAACAGATGCAGCTGAAGGTATTCAATCTGCATAAAAAGGTGCTGGGGCCAGAGCATCCACAGACACTCCTCATCATTTCAGATTTGGAAATGTTATATCAGATTCAAGGGAGACACAAAGAAGCTGAAAAGTTGCAGATGGAAGTGTCAAATTCAGGCCATCCAGTAATTTTGCAAATTGAAGAGGAATAAATGGCAAGTGAGAAGTCTATCATTAAGCCTATTGATGTTGCTCACTCTGGTTTCTTTTTAGAGTTGCATTTCAGTCATCCATGGCACTACCATAACTACCACATGTATGTATCATGCAAAATAAACACATGGGATCTATCACATCTTTCACCTCAAACAAGGGACAATTGGGTAGTTGAGCAATGCCTTAAGATCTCTTTTTTAATGGACCAATTTATGTGATTAGGACAGATCTATGGGACAATTTAATTTTGATAGTGTGTTTGCCTATTGCTCAAAGGGGTTGACAGAATGAATACAATTGATGTACTTAGTGTTTAAATTTGAAATTGCACTAGTCAATATGAGAGTGTCATTGAAGCTCTATGGACTTGAAGCAACAGAACTTTTTTACACAAATAATATTTCTGATAAAGGATTCTTGGACAAATGCCGTCCATCACTACTGAAAGAAGTTCAACCAGTGCATAAATATGCAAAATATCCACTTTATTCCATTCCAGATACAGTAGACATTCTCACAATGCATATACTCATAATGCATAAATCTTGTAATGCATGAGAATTTCTGGGGACAAACTCAATACATGGGGATTTATGCATGAAACCTCATATCAGATAATGCATAATGTATTTTGGGGTTATGCAATACCAGATCTATGTTAGACTAGGGAATCAATGCTACAAGGTGATATATGTCCTTACATGAGAGGCTATGTCATTTTCTCCTTTACCTCCCAACAAACCCTTGTTTGACATTTCATTGCTTTCATCTCCACCTCTCCCAACAATGCTTTGTTGTCCAAGAATTCTGCACCTATTGACTGTACCTGGTGCTGGGAATCTCAGTCCAACACTGTAGTCCAATCTTAAAGAAATTGGGGAATGCCTGTATCCTTCCTTTCTATTTTTTTTTCCAACCTCCTTTCCTCCCACTCTCAATGCACACAGATGACCACCTGCATCCTTCTCCATGTATTACCTTGAGAGTAGAAACATATTTACATATGTACCAGCAGGAATGTTTGGACAAATACTAGTATGGTTCAACTGTTGCTAAGGTCATGTTAAGCAGTGACATTAGCAAAGTCAGAGGGAGGAATGGGTGGTGGTGTGAGGAGAAGAGGGAAGGTGTGTGAATCCAGGTGTCTGATGGTTGACACCCCACAAGAGGTTCAATTGTTGCAAGAATATATGAAAGAATCTTGAGTAGTTTATGTTAATTATAACAATACCTTGTACAAGGTGCAGTTGGGCATTTGAGCAAAGCCTTTGACAGATACCTTGACAAATGAATCATTTTCCACTTTTACATCATCAGGGCAGACCTTTTGGAAAATTTTAATTTTGACAGTAGATTTGGCTATCTTATATATTAAAGCAGAACGGCACAGGATTATTAAAGCAGAGCTGCACAGGATTAGTAAGATTAGATAATATATTTATGTAAGCAACCATCCTGTCTTATACTGAGCCGCGTAAGCAGCGTTTGCTGGAAACAGCAGCAAACAACACATGGTGAACACATGTTAATTGTCCCCCCACCACAACACATCCTGTTGGTGTTTCCTGCCCCCATCATACCTTCCAAACATTCAATTTCGCTTTTTTGCACTATTTTTTTCACCCTCCACTTACCTCTACACCTGTGTGAGTGTATATTTCGCTTTTTTGATATTTATTAGCTTAT
>Ga0307507_10012955_pt1 | contig 10215 bp, 4 predicted proteins | sample 7_EM_MG_FD_207223 | JGI IMG/M metagenome (GOLD analysis project Ga0307507, IMG submission 207223) | Populus trichocarpa ectomycorrhiza microbial communities from riparian zone in the Pacific Northwest, United States - 7_EM | ecosystem: Host-associated > Plants > Roots > Unclassified | place... | reverse complement strand
GTCAGCCCTATAATTATAGTGGCACTATAAGAACGACTTAACTTAATATAAATAGCTCTAAAATCGAATTAAGCTATACCCCCGTTAGTTATAGCCTCTTTAGTTCCTATAACCCCCCCTAGCAGCCTACTACCTACCTATATAGTGCCAACGCCTGTAAACTATTAACTACCTCTACTACCTCTAACGCCTGTAATCTAGCCTATAGCTACAGCTACAATACCTAAAATGTAAATACCTACCCCTATAACACCCCAACTAGCTATTATATCTACACCCTAGTAAACTGCACCAACCGCCACCCAATAGTAAGCCGCACCTCCCTCTACCTAAGATTAACTACTTACTCTCCTTACTTAACTCCTATAGACGCAGAATTAGTAATTATTACCTACGGTAACTGCCTTTACCCTCCCTTTAGTAACCGCCCCTACCCTACCTAGTCCTCCTCCTGCCCAGTATCTTTACCCTAGCACTACTAATACCAACCCTACTATGCACCTGCCTATATACAGCAAGGAGGCAGCCACTATTGCTAAGATCTACATAAACAACCAGAAGTACGATAGAGTGAGTAATAGCTTTAACTTTAAGTTAACTATCTTCTATAATATCTACAAGAGAGCTAGTCTACCTCCTAAAGGCTATATAACTATATTCCCAACCATACTAAAGGGACTTGCTTAGGATCACTACTATAATAGCAGCCTTTTAACTAGATTATTTACTAAGGCATGTAACCACATGCGTTACTTTTTTAAAGGACTAGAGTACTATTAGAGAAACCTTACTAAATAGAACGCCACTAACTTCTAAGGAATTATTAATAAGAACCCTAATAAGCAAATCTATTAGAGTTTCTAACTACTCCTTAATAAGCTCTTAAAATATCGCTATGGATTATACCTAGAGTTTCGTATAGACCTCTTTCTTATAAATAAACTAGTTACCGCTTGCCAAGGAATACCAGTATGCCATATTACCATTTCTAACCCTTCTAAAGACCTCTCCCAGTTAATTAGCAAGTTATAATCTTCTATAGTTATATAGGAGAAGGAATACCCTTCCTAGGCCTTAATAAGACTGTCTTAAGGAGCCTACTTTACAAATTATATATACCGCCGTGATATCCGTAACAATCGTAACCGAACCCGCTCCTATAGACAAAACACCGTTAGATCCCTAAAGGCTAAGTGCTACATTTGCTAAAAGGAGAGCTGCCACTTATAGAAATATATAGAGGAGGAGCGGAACCGTTCTAGAAATGAGTATAAAAGACGTTTTAATAATAATAAGGGCCGCAACGGTAACTTTAAAGAACGCTTTAGACAATACACTATCTACTATAAAGGAGACGACAATAATAAGTGTAATAAGACCTTTAAAGCTCTTATGCTAGATACAGACGCTAATAAAAACACTAATAACGATAATAGTGAGGAAGAATTAGAAGACCCTAACAGCTGCTACCTTATATTATTTAGGACTCTTACTATAGACAAAGCAACCTCTATAAGCGTAGAACTAGCCAATAAGGCTTATGCTTACTTACTTACTACAACCTCTATAGAACCTACTACAGAAACTAACCCGTTTAACTATAACACAATAACCGCCGCTTTACGCTATACTTCCATAGTATTTATAGGAATTATAATCGATACTAGTGTGTTAAAGAAGTCTACGGCTGGTTACGGACAATTCTAGGCACTACAGAACGCGGACTAATCTATAAGACTTAATACCTTAACTAAAGGACAAGTTAACGTGTAGTTTGGTATTAGAATTGCTACCTCTATTAGAACTATGGATATTATTACCCCTATAGGCAAGATACAGTTTTATATTGTCTATATAGATACCCCCTTCTTGCTCTATTTAGCGGATATAGATAGACTCTAAATCTACTACAACAATCTTAGAAACGTTATTATTACTCGCACTAAAAGAGTGCCAGTAGTGTAACGGTTTGGCCACCTATTTCTCTTATAGAGCTTATTACTATAGTTATATTTATCTAAATCCTTTAACGCGAACCCCTGCTATTTAACAGATATAGAGCTACGGCGCCTATATTATTAATTTAGACACCCCTTAATTAAGAAATTGTAAAAGCTACTCTACTATGCTGGTTATAAAACTAATAGAATGGCCATTAAGTAACTAACCAAGTTCTGCCACCACTATTAGAAGTTTAGTAAATTACTAGGCAGATTCCGCTTTACCCTATAAGACAACGTTAATTTTAACTATAATATTATTGTTAACATTATATATATTAGCGGATCACCCCTCCTATACGTTGTTAATAAAGGAACGCGATTCTAAGCCGGTAGATAGCTACAAGATATTAGCGCTAAATATACATAGGACGTTCTATGGATGTGCTAGATTAATACCTACCTAGGGCCACTAGACCTAATTACCTATAATACCAGAAAGAACTTTATTAGTAAAGAATTTAAGCAATACGCCACCATTATGGGAATTAGCATAAAGGGAGTACTGGTTAAAGTACATAACTCCATTAGAATGGTAGAGCGCTACTATAGTCTATTATAGCGAGCCTATTAGATTATTATAACTAAAATCCCTAAGATTAATAAGGAGATAAGACTCTAAATGGCGTTTAAAGCAATTAACGATTTAGCTAGCCCTAAAGGACTAGTTCCTATACTTCTAGTCTTTAGAGCCTACCCCTAAATAGTTAAATCCAATATACTATCCCTTACGGTTATATAACGCGCTGCCGTAATTAAAAAGGCTATAGCAGAGATATAGAAGCTATAAGCTAAACGACAGATTGCTAATGCGCTAAATATGCGAAACGGACCTAATGCTAATACGATTTATAATCTCCCACTAAATTCACCTGTTTTAGTCTAGAGAGAAGAAAATACTGGCCAAAGCGGCTATTAAGACGGGCTATTTACCTTGCTTACCGTTAAGGGTAAAATATACACTATTAAGCTGTTTAGCGGACCTATAGCCTTTTAATCTACGGTCGTAAAACCCTACCTTTAAGCAACTAAATCGCAGGAGTAAATCGTTGGACTGGAATTATCACCTAAACCTCTATCTAGGTCAGTTCTTCCTAAGACTGTCTTAGAGAGACCTACTAAAGCTTAGTAACAACCCCTAAAATAAGGCAGAGGACGCCCTCGCAAATACCCTCTACTTACGGCTATAACTAACACCACTATCTACCTATAGGATGATAGTTAATTTAGTACTTAATTTAGCGCCTCCTAATAGAAGGAGCTTACTGGTCTACTTAAGAAGGGAGTTTTTAAGATTATAAGACTTACGGATATACTATAAGGCATATAACTCTTTAATTTGCGATTTATTAATAAGATTAAGAATAAGGGAACTAATAAAGCCTTTAAGAAATCCCAACTAGTCGTGTAAGCTTATAACGACTTAGAAAAGGAACTGGTTCTTACCTAATTACTAACCATTTAACAAGTTAGCTAATAACTAATTCTCTATATCGCCGCTATAAAGCTTCCATAGGCACGACTTTACCTCCAAAACATTTTATAGGCCTACGTACAATTAACCACTACACTAAATTAAGAGTTCTATGTACGACCTCCGTACAAGCTGATTAAGTAACTTAGGATTAACGAGGCCTTGGTTTTAAAGGTTATAAAACCACTCTATAGAGTACCAGAAGCCGGTAACTACTAGTTTAAGATATATTACTTGCATTATATCTAACAGTTGTATATGGACCAGTCTATATACGACCCCTGTCTCCTACAGAGCAATAAGCCCTTCGGCATTATAGGCCTATAAACTAATAATACTCTATTCCTAGCAGATAAGACCTTTATAAATATAGAGCAAAACGAGCTGTATAAGGCCAAGTTTATAGCTAAGGAACGGGAATAGCTTACTGTTAATACGCCCATTAAGTTTAATGGTAGAGTTATTTAGCTACTAACTAATGGGAGTATTACGCTTACTTAGGAACAACAATGTATAAACCTTAGTATAATTAGCACTAAACTTGCTATAAGTACGGGATTAAGAGGAGCTATAAGAACCCTAACCCTAAAGGACCAGTACATTGCCTAATGTGCTAGAGGTGTATATATTGCTTTAGTTTGCCAACTAGAAGCCTTATTTAATTTATTCTTTGCCGCCTAAGTAATTAACCCTAACGAGGAAGACGTAAAATAGTTAAATAAGCGTCTAAACTGGCAAATTGAGAACGCTAATAGAGGCCTTAAGTTTGTTAAGTTAGATATTAAAACCCTATAGCTACTGGTATTTACAGACGCGTTGTTTACTAACAACAAGAACCTCTCTTTGTAGATTAGCTACGTTATTATACTAACTAATACTATAAAGAAGGCTAATATCGTCCATTAGAGCTTAGTTAAGTGTAAAAGAGTTACTTGGAGCGTACTAGCTTCTAAACTCTACGGTATGGCCTATGGCTTTAACATCGGCGTTACGATTAAGTCTATAGTAGATAAGATCCTACAAATTAACCTCCCACTTATGCTTTACACTAACTCTAAGTCCTTATATAACTGTCTAGTACGACTTAGAACCACCCAAGAAAAACGCCTAATAATCGACGTAATGTGCCTCCGGTAAGCCTATAAACGGAGACAGATTATAAAGGTAAAATGGATTAACGGAGAGGCCAACCCTACTAACGCCATAACGAAGAGAAAACCCTGCACGGCTCTTTAATGGCTTATTAATACGAACCGAATTAACCTATAAGTTGTAGGATGGGTTAAACGAACAAACTTAGATTTAGCTTAGTGTTATATAACTAATTGTAACGGAGCGGACCCTAAATTTAACCAGCCAATTAGGATTTTCTATGCCCGGCATAGAAAATCGCCATTGGCTTGCTTATTACTAGCGCCTTAGCGGCCCTCGCGATATATTAACCTACTACCCCTAACAATTCTTCTTCTTCTCCTTAGCTTAGCGTTTTTATAATATAGCATTCTACAAGCTTTGGTTTAGAGGCATTTGTATAAGCCGTAATATGGGTTATATAATTACGGACCTGTAAAAGGAGCGTGGAAGCTATTGCGTATTAATTGGATCTCTAGTTATTACGTATATGCTATAAATAGTCTAGAAGTAGGCTTGGCTTTGGAGTGTAGATTAGCCTTCTTTTTAAAGTTGCTCTAGTATTAGAATGTTAGTTATGTAACGTGGTCACGAGACTATAAAGCGAGACTAGCTAATCTGACCTTAGAGCAACCCCTTACTTTAAGACAATAATTAACTACTAACTTCAACACCGCATACGTACCACTATAAGTGATATTCGTGCACGTTAATAAAGCGAGTATACCGACAGTTACCTATAGACCGCGATAGATATAATATGGTTATAATCCTAGTTAACCGCTTTAGCAAGCGCCTATTCTTAATCCCCTATTATAAGAATATTAATGCTAAAGAGGCGGCCTAACTATATATCTACTATGTCTACCAAATTTACGAACTACTAGATACTATTATATCCAACTATAGGCCGTAGTTTATATCAGCCTTCTAGAATAAGTTTACCTAAATCCTAGGTATTAGGCTAAAGCTCTCTATAGTATACTACCCCTAGATAGACGGTTAGACAGAGATTGTAAATTAATGCTTAGACTAGAGACTCCGGCCCTTTATTAATTACTTTTAGGATAACTAGAGCAAACTACTACCTATAATAGACTACGCCTAGGTAACCCTACTCTATAACTCTATAGGGTTTGCACCTATCCAGCTAGAAATAGGATACTTACCCTATATAAGCTTTGACTAAGAGAGACCAGAAGGACCACAGACTATATATAAAAAACTATCTTATAAGGAAGCACAGTAGTATGCTAGACGCTTAGAAGAAGTATAAATAGTAGCCCATAAGAACCTAGAGAAGGCCTAGAAATTAATAGAATAGTAGGTAAATAAACATAGGCGCGAGCCTAACTTTACCGTAAGTAATAAGGTTTAGGTTATAATAAAGAACTAGAAGATAGAACGGCCTAGCTATAAGCTAGACTATAAAATAGTAGGACTATATAAGATCCTTAATAAAGAAGGCAACTTATATAAGGTTAAAGTCCACCCTGTTTTCTTACTAGATAAGCTATAGAAAGCTATAAATAACCTACTACCTAGATAAAAGAATAAGCCTCTACTACCGATTTAAGTTAATGGCAACAATAAATGGGAAGTTAATAAAATACTAGCCTGTAAACTAGTATAAGGAACGCTGAAATACTGTGTCTAATGGAAAGGTTATAATCTAGACCTAACCTAGTACCCCGCCTGGAGCTTTATAGGTTACTCCTAGAAGCTTAAAGAATTCTATAACTAATACCCTAACAAGCCAGGACCCCTAAAGTATCTAGACGAGTAGATAGAGTGCTAGTATAGCGAAGATAATAAGCTACCTGTTGAGCATATAGATAAGAACACCCTATGGATATAATATGGATATATAAAGCCTAAGGGCAGGCTTTTTTGGAGGGGGGGGGTAATGTTACGGCGCTGGTAGAAAACGATACTGGTAAATTGCCGTCAGATTGCCGCAACTTGCCGTTACGTGATGGCAAGTTGCCATCACGTGACCAGAGGATTGTATATAGCTTCGAGCGGTGCTTCCGTTCTTCCCCTTTCCTTTCTCTAGCTTTGGATCCTCGTTTATAGACAATCCAATCGTACAGGCTTGCGCGACCCTCTTGCCGTGCTCGTGCCTCGATTGACCGAGTCGCTAACACTGTACACCACCTCGGCGCATCTCGTTGTAAGTGCGTGTCGATCGTGCCGATCAAACAGCGCGGATTTATACCCTTTCTGTATAGAATTATGCCTGAAATAGATAGTTTAGTCGCCAAGATCAATAGGCACTTACAACGAGATGCAAAGAGGCGGTGTACAATGGATATATAAAAAAAAAAGCTGGAAGTTAAGGTTGATAGCGTTAGAGTACGGTTAAGATATCGCTAAACTCGAATCGTTATAGCCAAAGCTCGGTTCCGTGAAGTTGTTCCTTTAAACCCTTGCTAAGTAGGTATATAATGCCAAAATGTCGAACTGAATCGGATTTCCTTACCATCATCTTACTACTGTCTTCAAGACTGGCACCCTATGTCTCATCGAATGTCTCATCGAATGTCTCATTACCTATTTCCATTACCAATTACCGACTGAATGACGACGTAGTCGTCAACCTATTTGTCACCTACCTGATGTATATAGAGAGCTCCTAGAGCCCTCTTTAATAAACAGAGTCCTCATCCTTAATTTTACGTTCAACACAGAATCTTAACTTTCTACGGGACATACTCTAAGATAGATGAATTAGATACGAAGATAATTCATCTTTGTCGCTAAGCTCAGCGTTAGTCAGTTATATACTTGCTAACGTAGTACAGCTCTATGCTTATTTTATCGACGAAGCCACCAATTCACTAGCGCTTGCCAACGGGCTGGCACACGGAATCACTAGGCAAATAACCAACAATGACGATTATAAGAGTATATTATAGTTAAAACCAACCATAGAAACTCTATGTAGAGAGAGCTAGCACACTAAGAGCACCACGGCGTCCCTTGCGGAAACAGTTAATACAGAGCCAGCAATTACTAATTCCAGGCCGGGGCCGTTCTGCCGGTCTTTCGTTCTTCTTTTTGTTCCGCCCCAACGACCTTTTACACTTTGGATTCTGACAATAAAAGACACCCGCCTCCTTCACTGTTGGCCCTCGATTTTCTCGAACATATACTATTCCATAAGCTTCTGCAGTCCTCACCGCCATTTCAAAGCATGGCCGGCAGAGCCATCTATCACTAATACCGCTTTTTGGAGCTATTCCTGGACGCTCCTTCTTAACCGAGTCAATATACGGCCCAAATTTCCAGTCGCAAACTGGCCTTCCACATTTTACTTGTCCCGAATTTTTGGCTGTTTGCCGTTTCTTCTGTCCTTTGGAACTTCGCTCCCAACAACTCGGGCAGACATATTTTGCCTCTACTCTCAGCCAGATTGCCTTTCTTAACGGGGTCAAGCCACAACGAGGACAGCTTATTGGCCTCGGAATGCGTCTGCAGAACCCTTGTCGCAATGGCCATGAGTGATTCAGAGGTTCAACATCCGGGAATCTTCCTACATCGGTATAGCTTTGCGACACTCTTCGTACCAGTCAAACATCGCCTTTGGGGTAAACTGACCCTTGTCGCTAAGGGTACCAAGTAGGACCATAACAATACCTTCAGTAAGGATTGGCCAGAACGTAGAGTTGAGAGGGCAGAATCCAACAGCAACAGCCCGAAGGTTCATTGTGCGAGCAGGCCTTGTACAGAACCAGTGATGATAGCCCCTTCTCGAATAATCGTCTTTGGAAAGGTTGTTGGGGATATATCGATCATATTCTGACCACCTTTGAATTCCACCTCCCTGGCCTGTGGCAGAACCGACGTATAGACCCAGTCCATGAGTTTGAGAGCCCACTCTTGTCTCTTTACCATTATCGAGTATAATACTCTCTGTAATAATGTCGATGTATACAATCCAGCCGCCTAGATTGTTATCTGATTGGCGGGGAAGTGCTAGTAGGCTATCGATTGTAACCTCTGGCTTTCCCAAAGCTGCCTGGACTTGCTCAGGGAAGTGAAATAAAAGAATGTTGAAAACTTCATTGACTTCGAGCTTGCTGAGTACAATCCAAAAATTCGTTGAAAGCGGTGCATTCGGACGACTCGGCTTCCTTCGAAAATGGATTCGCCTTGGCAAGATCGCTTAGGCATGGATTATGTGTCGTACGTTGTCGAAAACGTTCCCTGCATTCGATTGAAACTGGGCCGCAAGCTTGTGCAAGGTCTAGTTCATCCAGAGGTGATTCTTTTGAAAATGGTTTTTGTGTCAGACGAAGCATTGCTATGATTATCTCCAAAGAACACCGTCTGCGAAGTACTTCCTTTTGTCGAGATATTTCGTCCATCCTTCTACCTGTGAGGTTAAACAGTGGCTCACGCACGGCCTGTCGCAGAACCTAAATCATCGAAGATATGGGGGAAAAAATGAGATTGCAAAAAGACAATTTTGATTCCTGCGGGATCGATCCGGCCACCTTGGGATTGTTTGGTATGACCAAATCATATTACATATGAGACCTAACATTATGAATATCTAGACCACTGAGGGCTGCTAGCCACTTACCCACGTGATAACCAACTACACCAAGGAAGCAATTTTAAATTATTGGAAAAATAAAAACCCATATATGATGTTTCAAAAATTTACTCGCAACTAGAGATTGGATAGGATAAAAGTTTATGCCCGTTAAAGTTCTACTAAACGTCTGCGCGCTACTTCCCTTACCTTAGAAAGCTCATTACAAGGTCCGGGAGGTTCGGTGTCCCCTCCCGTGCGCGCAGCAGCGGTGCATCTAATTTCGCTTGAGCTTCGCCTAAATTAGTATGTAGAGCTAGCAGGAAGGGGTGTAGTATGTAGTTAGGGCTTGAGCCACGGCCCCTTCACCAAAAGTCGTGGTGTTATAAAGCCTCTTTCTCCTAACAATATAAGCTCTAAACGCGGGCGCATACACGCATACTGGCGCCGGCTATAAGAAGGATTTTAAATAAAGGCGTACTGCCAGTCACCCATATTTGGAGCCATATTAAGGAAGGCAACGGGGTATAACACCAAGATTTAGAGGTGATATTACAATCTGGTACAGCCTGTGAAGGCTCCAGTGTCCCCCCTATGTGCGCGCGCAACACAGCAATTTCGCTTCGTACGCACTAGAGAATTTCAAGTTTAACTCTTGTAATTAAGCTTAAAAGATTAAAGGCTTTGTCTTTCTTGTGGGTGCACAGCTCTTTCGGTAGGCGCACAGTATCTATACTGGATGGTGCACTTAACTAGTGATTACCGAAATAGCTGTGTGTGTTGCGTAATTTAGGCGAAGCTTAAGCGAAATTAGATGCCAGATTTCAAATTCGCTTCGCGTATCCAATCTCGCCTGATTGCCACCAACTGTACATAGTAATTGTAGCGAAGCCGTATGCTTGGCTGCAAGAACTTCAGCTGTTCGCGATCGGCCTTCCTCCGTAGTGTCGTGATCTTTGTCAAATATCGTAAGGTTTCCACCCGTACGATACTGCCAAATTTCATCGGCAATTGCAGAGACAGCGTTGTATTTGCGTTTTGGCGGAGGCATAGGCAAAAGAGGAAGCGTA
>Ga0307507_10012954_pt1 | contig 10215 bp, 4 predicted proteins | sample 7_EM_MG_FD_207223 | JGI IMG/M metagenome (GOLD analysis project Ga0307507, IMG submission 207223) | Populus trichocarpa ectomycorrhiza microbial communities from riparian zone in the Pacific Northwest, United States - 7_EM | ecosystem: Host-associated > Plants > Roots > Unclassified | place... | reverse complement strand
TATAGCCCCCTCTACTAACAATTAACGGACAAGCTAAAAGCAATAAAGTAGTACTTAATTAATAACCTAGATAAAGGGTTTATTAAGCTAAGTTAAGCCCCTTTTACTTCCCCTATCCTATTTATAAAAAAGCCTAGTGGAGGCCTTTGTTTTTGTATCGACTATTAGAAGCTAAATGCTATTACTTAAAAGGATTAGTATCCTATTCCGCTAATTAACAAAACCCTTGCATGTCTAAGCCAGGTAAAGATCTTTACTAAACTTAATATCCGCCAAGCTTTCCACCAAATTAGGATAAACCCTGCCTCTAAAGATTTAATAACGTTCCGTACCCGTTACAGGTCCTATAAATACAAAGTTCTTCCTTTTGGACTAATAAACGGACCGGCTATATACTAAAGGTATATAAATGACGTTCTTTTTAATTACCTTAACAAATTCTGCATGGCATACCTAGACGACATCCTTATATACTTAGACAACGAACTTAAGCACTAAGTTCACATTAAGAAGGTCCTAGAGAGATTACAGAACGCGGGTTTATAAGTTAATATTAAGAAATATAAATTTAGGGTAAAACGCATAAAGTACCTTAGGTTTATAGTGAGTATAAATAGGATTGAAGTCGACCCTAAAAAGGTCAACGCAATCCACAACTAGAAGCCCCCTCGCACTATAAAGGGGATCTAGTCCTTCCTGGGTTTTTGTAATTTCTACTACCGATTTATCCATAACTACGAAGTTGTGGCAACGCCTCTTATACAACTTACCCGGAAAGACACGCCTTTTGTCTTTAATAACGACTATATAGAAGCCTTTAGAGAGTTAAAAGATCGGCTTATCTCTTCTCTAATCCTTTGTTACTACGACCCGGACCTTAAATTAATACTAGAGACGGACGCTTCTAATAGAGTTATAGCGGGAATCCTATCACAGTTATATCTAGATAGCGAATGGTACCCTATTGCCTTCTTCTCAAAAACAATAGACCCAGCTAAGTGTAACTATAAAGTACACAACAAAGAAATGCTAGCTATTATCCAATCGCTGTCCCAATGGCGCGTAGAGCTTAAAGGCACGAACTCCCGGATTAAGATATATACGGATTATAAAGCCCTAGAGTACTTTATGACTATAAAGCAGCTTACTGGATAACAAGCCCACTAGGCTAAAATACTCTCTAAATTCTTCTTTATGATTATATATTGTTCTGGCAAGCAAAACACTAAAGCTAATGCACTAACCCGAAGGGAATAAGATGTAGGACCCTAGGATAAGCTAAAGACCCAATACTAGACGCGCGCCCTCCTCTATCCCAAACAGCTTAACCCGCAAATTCTTAAAGAACTAAACTCCAAACGGAATAAGCTAGCACCCCTAGAGGGAGCAGTCTTAGACAAATTAATAGGGCTAGTTGACCGCATCCTAACTACAAACCGCACGGCTGACTCCCTGAAAGCCCTCTGCGACCAAGCCGCGAAGGAGGACCCTAATTTGGAAATAGAAGAAGGACTACTTCTATACTAAAAACGGCTTATAGTTCCAGATATTAACAACCTACGGACAGAGTTAATCCATAAAGCCTACTGTTAAGTCTCTACGGCATACCCTAGTTGTAATAAGACCCACCAACTACTAGCGCCCCATTACTACTGGCAAGGACTTCTATCTAATGTAGATCGATTTATTAGAAACTGCCACGCCTATAGACGCGCAAATGCCCCTAGGGATTGAACTCCTAGGTGGCTACGACCACTGCTAGTTCCAGAACGCCCTTGGTAATATATCACCATGGACTTTAAGTTATTTCTAAAGGACGCCCACGGCCACGATGCAGCCTTTGTAGTGGTCGACCGACTATATAAGCAATCCGTCTCCCTCCCTTATTTTAAGACCACGACTGCGAAGGATATGGCCCGCCTCTACATTAACAACATTTATCAATTCTACGGCGCCCCTAAATTAATTGTCTCTAACCGTGGCCCCTAGTTTATATTAGATTTCTGGAATAAACTCTGCCATATCCTTAGGATTAAAATTAAGCTCTCTACTACATTCTACCCTTAGACTAACGGCTAAACTGAGATTATAAACCAGTACCTTAACTAGCGACTACGGCCCTTTATAGACTACTATTAGGACAACTAGTCGGAATTACTACCTATAATAGACTACGCGCAGCTTACACTCCCTTATGACAGTATAGGGATGTCCCCATTTGAACTGCTCTATGGGTATACACCACGAACGTCCTTTGATTGGGATAGGCCTACTAAACCCACTACGGCCCGCGAACGCCTCAGCCATAAGGAGGCCTGGGTATTTGCTAAGAGAATACATAGAGCCTAGAAGACTACTTAAACAATTATAAGAAAGGCGCAAGAAAAAAAGAAGTCCAATATAAACTAATATCGTCGCGAGGAAGACTTCCAAGTAGGAGATAAGGTATGGGTGTTAACAAAGAACTAAAAAACCCAGAGGCCGAGCCGCAAGTTAGACCACCAAATGGCTGGCCCATACGAGACTCTTCAGAAGGTAGGACACTCTTTTAAGGTTAAGCTACTAGAGTTAATAAGGATCCACCCCGTTTTCTCCCTAGACCGGCTACAAAAGGCTGCGGATAATCCACTACCTAGATAGTACAACGACCCCCCACCGCCAATCCAGATTGCTGAGGACGAAGAATGGGAAGTTAAAGAAATCCTAGCAGTAAAAAAGGTCCGTAATGTCTTAAAATACCGTGCAAGCTGGGTAGGCCATGACGACGACTTAGAGTGGTACCCCGCATCTAATTTTAAGTACTCCCCCTATAAGCTACGAGACTTCCACCTAGCCCACCCTAATCTCCCTGGACCACCACGTAAATTAGACAACTGGATTAAATGCTAGGAAGAAGGGTTAGATAATTATAACAATTTGGACGATAATAGGGAGCTTAGACAACGCCTAAGGGCAGGCTTTTTTAGGAGGGGGGGGTGATGTGACGGTGCTAGAGCGCGTTACCTGCCAAATTCTACCATGCTGCTGCCATATTCTGCCAACCTACGATTGGCTCGCTTACCGCTAGCGCCTTGGCGGCTGCCCTTTTATATATGTTTACTATGGTCCTGGCGACCCCCTTCTTTTCTTCTCCTTAGCTTAGTATCTTCATTAGATAGCAATCCACAAGCTTTAGTTTAGAGGCATTTGTGCGAGCCGTCACAATTGCGTCCTAGACTTTAGCCTTAAGTCCTTGCTTATACTGTGCTATAAGCGCCCTATTATTCCACTTAACCTATATAGCTAGTGTTTAAAACTGCGTTATATACTTAATTGCTAAAGTGCGTTGTACTAAGTTCTGAAGTTTTTATTCCGCTATTGTAGTTACTTTAGGGTCTCTAAATATTTGTATTAACTGTTTTATAAATCCGTTCTAACTTGCAAACACATACTGTACGTCTGGGTTAGTAGTTGTTATACCATTTGCTTATATCTTTGTAAGGTAAGACTTAAACCACTCTAGAGCTCTTCCTAATAAGAATAGTCCTGCGTACGCTACCTAGTCCGTAGGTATTGCTAACTTCGCTTCTTCCTGTATAACCTTAAAATGTATCTGTGTAAGAAACCCTTTAAGCTTTAACTTCTCTCCTAAGAACCGTTTAATTGAAGGTAACTTAACCTTTACTACTCTAATTCCATTAATGCGTTCTTTAAGTATCTTACTATTATCTTATAAGTGATTAATTATTTCCTGTAACTAACCTTGCGTAATTAACTGAGAATCTGTATCTGCTATACTGGTATCTCCTAAGCCTGAGGTTGTGGCTGCCGTTGACGTTGTTATAACTGGTGCTTTAGGTGGCATATTGTTTAACCTTGTTTAATACCGTAACCTTAGTAGTGAATGTGTAACGGAACCTTATAGCAGGAACTACGGTGGGTCCTATTATCGGGCTGGGTATATAGGTAAGAACAGTGTTAATAACGTAATAATAACTAGTAGAGTGGTTGCCTAATAGATTAACTCCAATTGTATTCTAAGATTTACTACAAAGAGAGAACTATGGTCCTTTAAATATATAACTATACTTCTAAGAAATCCCTTTGCTCTGTTAATCTGTTAATCTATTAATCCGTTAATCTGTTTATAGATCCCACGTTCCCCTAATCCTATAGATTATAGATCCAACCATATAACCTTGGTTACTACTCCTCGTCACATAGTTCCACCGGCTCCATCCTGGACCATGCCTATATTAACCAACTAGCTTCCGCCGACTCTTCTCTAAGTAGTCGTAACATCGTACTTAAGCTGTCCGTAATAAGAGGTAAGGGGATAATCTAAGATATTATAAAAAGTTTAAGATTGTATAAAACAAAGTAAAATATAATATGGTATTTTATCCCATAAGCGCAAGATAAGGCTTTGGGATGCCCTTTTACCCAAAGTATAACCTATTTTTGAGATATGTCACTAATAAAGCAATTTTTTTTGTAAGCTATTATATCTACTATATAGGCAACCTAAAACTAGTATCCTAGATCCTACTTAGCTACTACGCTTTATATTAAAGATATTCGCTAGACTTATTTGTATATAGGTCCTCTAGTCTAAATTGCATATTAAGCCATCTATAACACAGCTATTGTCACTTTAGCCCTATAATACCGTACTCTTATTTACGCGCCTTTTTTTCCTGCTATTGTTCGCTTAATCTTTTAAACTTCTATAGCCGCCTAAACTAATACTATAGCCTCTTTGTCTTTAAAAACATAGCTACATTAAGCTTGCCTTAGCCTTAATTTTTCTAAACGCATACTACTTAGAAATATATCCTGCCTTACACGACTACTATAAGCTCTACCTATAATATAGCGTCTATTGCCCTAGTGCGGAGCGGGCTCTCTTAAAAGCCGTATTATAATACCTTCTAGAGACTAGACACCTAAAGCTTCTTTAGTCGCTATAAATAAGGGAGATGCTAATATATAGATCAATAGTGGTATACCGGGTGGAGATGGCCCTAATCTTTATAAGCTAGGGTAGGATGTTAAGGTTAAGCTAGCCGGTTAATAGGCTAACCTAAATAACCTATTCTTTTCTGCTAAATTATTTAAAGAGCTCTAACTGTATTTTAGCTCTCCATACCCTGGTAGTATATAGGCTTATACTAATATATCTATTTAATAGGACGCTAAGTTTAAGGACTTTAAAGAGTTTAAGGCAGCTAAACTGGACGCTAAAGCGTAAGTATGACTAACTTAATACTAAGTTTAAGGACTTAAAAGAATCCAAGGCAGCTAAACTAGATACTAAAGCGCAAATATAACCAGCTTAACACTAAGCTTAATACCAAGTTTAAGGACTTAAAGAGTCTAAAGTAGCCGAACTAGACATTATAAACTAAATACTTAATAGTACCTAAAAACCTTTTATCCATCTAAACAATAATATACAGTATTTTTAGGTAATGGCTATAGGACTATAGCTACGGCAAAGATATTATTTACCACTAATATTATAGAGCTTGACGATGTTAGCTATCTGGACCTATAGATTCCGTTGTTTCTATATAAACCATAGCAAGAAAAAACGGAAGATTAAGGGTAGTGCTAATTAATTTAAGATAGCTGAATAAATTAGTACTTAGAACCATAACATCCGGTCTTAGGTATATAGAGTTTTAACTAATATCCAACTTGAGCTGCTGCCTAGAAGTCTTATATTTGTTATTAGGGTAATGCTAGAGGGCCAGGCCGGATAATAGGTATCGGCAATAATATAGATTTAAAGCCTGCGAAGTAATTAAATAAACAGCCTATGTCTCGCAGGCTAACTACTTATCTTTAATGGCTTTTAAAAGTATATTTCTAGAATTCCTTTTAACACCTCCAGTTTCTATTTTAGCTGCCTTGGATTCTTTTAAGTCCTTAAACTTAGTATTAAGCTAGTTATACTTACGCTTTAGTGTCTAGTTTAATTGCCTTGTACTCTTTTAAGTCCTTAAACTCAGTGTCAGGCTAGTTATACTTATGCTTTAGTATAACTAGTTCTAGTAAGAAAATGAGAGATATACTCTTAGCAGCTATAAAGTCAAGCCACTTAGATTAAATACTGGCAATTAACCGTTAGTATTATAATACGCACTTTTTACGCCTAGAAACAATACCATATTGTTTAATATATAATTAGCGATAATATAGCGGAGCTGTCTATAGTATTCTTATACCCCTAAGAGTTACAGCGGCCTTTACTAACACCTATGGTGCTGTAAAAGGCGGCTACCTAGCCACTAATATGTCTATAAAAAAGTATGTGAAGAGAGATATAATACTTGCATATTTATTGCGGCCCAACTGCTTATAATTTGCAATTAATTCCACCACTCTTACTAGTTAGATAACGCGTAATTGCAACTAGATGGTATAAATATGGATACTAACAAGTACGCTCTAGTGGCGGCAGAATACGAGCAGAATGCCTATCTGGTGCCTCCATATGGTATATTATATTAGAAAAGCGTCCTATTATTATTATTATTATTATTACTTAAAGTAGAGATATTTAAAGCAACTAAGAATATAAAGGCGGGCGAACCAATTTTATGCGAGACCGATAATAATATGCAGTAAGTTAACTAGACAATTTTAGATATTACTGTATTATAATATAATAATAGCCAAAGTATACCATACAATCCTTTTTATTTGGAGTTTGATTACGCCTTTTTAATATAGCTGCACCGCATTCGCTGCATAAAGGAAGACGTTGACGTACTGCTTAAAGACATCCGCCTTAGCCTACTTTATGGCCTACTTAGCTTTTAATCTGCAAATTAATAGGAAGAACTAATTACCGCTATTCCATTTGGTATATAAGACGAATAATAGCTCCAATTAGAGTATAAGGTGGAATTAAATATTAAAGGCTCTAAGCAGAGGGAATATTATATTCTTTACCAGGATATTATAAATGTAATTGCCTTTCTAATTGGCCATTAACCCTTTAAAGACAGAGGAGTGGAGGCAGCAAAAACAAAGGACAGAGATGCCGCTTCTAGTAAGCTGGAAGAGAAGATGGGGAGCTAATCGGCCGAAATGGGGACTTATAGGGGTAGGGCCACCGTCAGAAGAACCGCTAAAGATACATAAGGAGCTTAAGAAAGCAGAAAGCTCAGTTTTAACGCAGATACGGACGGGACGGATAGGGCTAGCGGCCTTCCTAAATAAGGCTAGGGTACCAGACTTTCCCTCCCCTATATGCCAGTGCGGCCAAGCCGAAGAGACGGCGTCATATATTATAGCCTACTGCCCCCGGTTCGCAGAGCAGAGGTAAGGGCTAGCGGTAGGCCGCCCAGAGGTTAAAAAACTAGCTAGTACAGCCAAGGGAGCGAAACGGCTCGCAAGATGGTTCCTACAACTGCAGGTCCTACCGCAGTTCCACTATGCGGAGGAGCTCCTGCGAGAGGAGGAAGAGAAAGAAAGGGGAGTAAGTAGGCTAGCTAGGTGAGAGGCTTGCCGAATAGAAGGAGTAGGCGTCTGCAGATGCCTTTTCGATACTTATAGGCTGCGAAGTAGACGGCAGAGAGTGTATAACAGGCTGAGGAGGGGTTTTTTTGTCCCGTATCGGGTTTTCCCATTATGTAAAATAGGAGTACCGCATGGCCACAGAGCTAAATCGGTGTAAGATCAATAAATAAATAAATAACCCTTTAAAGATGCACTGGTATATGCACCAAAGAGACTCTATAATGTTAATAACTACTAAGTCTATAATAAACTATATAGCGGTGACTGGTGGTGGGAGATATAAGGCAAGCTTCCTAGCGGTGCTATAGTAGTTCCTATACTTATAGCAGTTAATAAGACCCAGCTAATAATGCACTATGGCAATAAATTGGCCTGGCCGGTATATCTTACTATTAGTAATCTTAACCGACAAGTTTAGTGCTAATAGACATCCCCTGCAAATATCCTTATTGGCTTTATGCCAGTTATTAAAGAAAAGGATAATAATATAAAAAGTAAAGCATATTATAAGGCGATAAGAACTATACCTAAACGTAAGTCCTGCTTTAGTATTCTAACGCTATATTCCATTAACTAAAATATAATAGTAATTAAGCATCTTGCAGAAAGCGGCGTAGACCTTTAATGTGCGGATAATTTTATATAACGATGTTATCTAATTATATATAGAATAATGGCAGACTATAAAGAATAAGTGCTGCTTATAGGTATTAAAAGCCAATAGCACTGCACTATATACTAGGTCCCCCCTCTAAAGCATAAGAACTTAACCGAGAAACAATACCTGCTACGCACCTATAAGGAGACAAGAAGACAGATTAAACGCTAGCAACTAGAGAACATTCTTCTATCTTTAGACAACTGGGTACACCCAATAGAATATTTTACATGGCACTATTGCCTATTTAATATCTATAAGGGTATAATGGTAGATATTCTACATTAGCTTCTAAAGGGTATTATTATATAACTTATTAAATGGGTACAGAAACTGGTAGGCAATGTTATCTAGCTAAAAAGAAAGAGAAGAGGGATAAAGACAACTATAATAAATATATCTGCGGAGGCTTAGCTTAATTAGTATTTTAGATAAGTCCTGGCTTTTATAGGGCTAAAATGGTTTAATAATCTATTATTTAGTAAAGTTACTTAATAGATAGGTAATAAACAAAAAGCTATAGTTTATTAACTTATTGCTATACTAGCCCCACTACTATTATCCAGGGAACTATATACCATGCATTTTACAAGAGCCGTATATAACTTCGTTATTATGGCTTAGTATTATACCTATAATAAGGAGACACTATAATATATGCACTACGCCCTATATTAAATTAATATGCTTAAAGGCGTGTTTTAAAGTTTCCGTCTAAAGGTAAAGGATTCTAATATAGGCCATTTTAATATACTAAAATTCCATGCCCTTGTATATTTTAAGGAAAATATCCGCCTATACGGATACGTAGATAGGTACTGCACTGGCGTAAATAGCGAAGCTGGACACTGTTATATTGTTAAGGCGTTTTATAACTTAATAAATAAATGGGATTCGCTATCTTAAATCTGTTCTTATAATTTAAGATAGGTAGCAGTACTAGCAATGGAAGACGAAATAGCTTTTATAAATAGTGATTCTATACTACAGTCTTCCTAGCGTCTGGAGGTGCAGGTTACTTAACCAATATAGTATTTAGTAGTTGTAAAGCTTTAGTGGCCTTTGGAAGATATAGATAGGGTAATAGATCTTGTCTAAAGGCGTCTTAGGTTAAAGATATAGCTTTATATATCTTATATAGCAAACTACTGCGAAATCCTAGGGTTTTTAGATAGTATTGTAGTATTTATCTAAAAGTATAGGCAAAAACTATAAGGTAAACATGCCTAGAACTCCAATATAGACTAGAAAGAGAAGGACCCCTTATAGGTTAAGCGCCTGCTTATTAAAATATATCTATCTATCCGCTGTTGGAAACGAGATAGAAAAAATGCAACTGACCTTAAGGGCTAAATTAGTGAGGTAGTACGTTGTATACTAAATTGGCAATGTTCTAACTAGTGGAGGCGTAATTATGTATAGGTTTAAGAGTATATGGATAACGGCGACCGTATTGGAAAGGGCCGCACGCTATTAAGTAGAAGACTTATAGGCCAGCTTTAGCTAATTGTTACTGTTCTAAATATTAAAAGGTTAGATAAGTATGGTATATATATACAGTATACTAGAGCTATAGTAGAGCTGCTTTAGCTATTAAATTATGGACTGCCGTATCTAATACACGGCATGGTTAAGGTAAAAAGGTAGCCGCGCTTAAGCGTAAATACTAGGCAAGTACTTGGAGTTAGTCGCTTTTATTTAATGCCATCTATTCTATAAAGCGCGCATATTATTCTAGCCGCTACTTCTTATCTAGATTTGTACTATATTAATAATTATATTAATTGGGACCAATATAATACTCTATACTTAAATAACTTTCTTAAAGAAGGAACTCGCATTATATTATTAATTAGAAGCTAGGATAAATAGCAAAAGTAGCTAAGCTAGCATAGAACCTGTAATATATAATATAATAATAAACCTATATAAGACTATATGGGACTATATAAGATTATATAAGATTGTATAAGATTATATAAGATTGTATAAGATTATATAAGATTGTATAAGATTATATAAGATTGTATAAGATTATATAAGATTGT
>Ga0307507_10012953_pt1 | contig 10217 bp, 11 predicted proteins | sample 7_EM_MG_FD_207223 | JGI IMG/M metagenome (GOLD analysis project Ga0307507, IMG submission 207223) | Populus trichocarpa ectomycorrhiza microbial communities from riparian zone in the Pacific Northwest, United States - 7_EM | ecosystem: Host-associated > Plants > Roots > Unclassified | place... | reverse complement strand
CTTCATGCTGCTATCCATCATGCCGGACGGCGGAATGGCGAGATCCGTCGAGATGCGGATCTTCTTGGCCTGCATGATGTCGTCGAGCAGGTCGGCGAAAGCCGGCTTCGCCCCCATCATGGCAAGGCAACACACCGTGATGGCCGCGCCCAGCAATTGCTTATTCTTCATCCCTGGTTCTCCTCTTTTGTTATGATTTCAAGTTGCCAGTGCCGACGAACTGCGTGAGCTCGGGCGTCTTGGGCGCCGCCAGCATCGAGGCCAGCCCGGTTTCGTGGACCTTGCCGCGATGCATGAAGACGATCCGGTCGGCGATGCTCTTCGCGAACCCCATCTCGTGGGTGACCATCACCATGGTCATGCCGTCAGCGGCCAACTGCTTGATCACCTTCAGCACTTCCGCGGTCAGTTCGGGATCGAGCGCGGACGTGACTTCGTCGAACAGCATGACCTTGGGTTGCATCGCGAGCGACCGGGCGATCGCGGCGCGCTGCTGCTGACCGCCCGACAGCTGCTCCGGATAGGCGTGAAGCTTCTCCTCCAGCCCGACCTGGGCGAGCACCTTCTGCGCCAGCTCCTTCGCCTGCGCGGCGGTCATGCGCTTCACCGAGCAAGGCGCCAGCGTGATGTTCTGCTCGATGGTCAGATGCGGAAACAGATTGTAGCTCTGGAAGACGATCCCGACGTCCTGACGCAGAGCCCTGAGATCGACGTCGGGAAGATCGACCCGGTGGCCGCAGACGATGATCTCGCCGCCGTCGACCTTTTCGAAACGGTCGATGCAGCGCAACGCGGTGCTCTTGCCCGAGCCGGACCGCCCGATGATCGCGAGAACCTCGCCGCGTTCGACGGCGAAGCTGACGCCGTCGAGCACCTTGAGCGGGCCGAAGCTCTTCTGCACGTCGCGGAGCGACACGATCGGGGTGGCAGGAGCGGTGTTCTGCTGCATGTCAGGCCGTCCCCAGGTTGATCCTGCCACGCCCCATACGCCGTTCCAGCCTCTGGCTGAACAGCGACAGGGGATAGCACATGGCGAAATAGACGACGGCGATGATCGCGTAGATCGCGAACGGTTCGAACAGCGAGTTGTTGACGATCTGGCCCGAGCGCATCAGCTCGACAAAGCCGACGACCGAGGCGAGCGACGTGTTCTTGATGATTTGCACCATGAAGCCGACGGTCGGCGGCGTCGCAATGCGGATTGCCTGCGGCAGGATCACCTTCGTCATCCGCTGGGTCCGGCTCAGGGCCAGGCCTTCGGCGGCTTCCCATTGCGGCTTCGGCACGGATTGGATCGAGCCCCGCCAGATCTCGCCGAGATAGGCTGCGACGTAGAGCGTGAGCGAGGCGCCGGCGGCGATCAGCGGCGAGACGCGGAGGCCGATGGCCGCCAGCCCGGAATAGCCGAGGAAGAGAATGACCAGCAGCGGCGTGCCCTGGATCAGCTGCACATAGGTGGCGCTGGCGATGCGGACGGATTTGAGCGGCGAAATGCGCGCCAGCGCAATCACGAATCCGGCGATGCCGCCGCCGATCAGCGCGATCAGCGACAGCCCGATCGTCCACAGCGCGCCGTGGCCGAGAAAGAGCAGATGGTTGATGTTGAGATGCCCGCCCATGGCCTGCCTCACAACAGCGTGCCGAGCCGTCGCCGGCGCGGAAACAGGACGAGGCCGAGCCCCCAGAAGCCGGCGCGCATCATCAGCGACAGGATGATGTAGAGCACGGCGACGACGATGTAGGTCTCGAAGGCCCGGTAGGTGTCCGACTGGATGTAGTTGGCGACCGCCGTGAGTTCTTCGGCCGAGATCTGCGAACAGACCGACGAGGCCAGCATCAGCAGAACGAACTGGCTGGTCAGGGCGGGATAGACCCGTTCGACCGCCGGTAGCAGGATGATGTGCCAGTAGATCTGGAAGCGCGACAGCGCGAGCCCTTCGGCCGCCTCGATTTGCCCACGCGGGATCGCTTCGAAGCCGGCGCGCATGATTTCGGCGGTGTAGGCGCCGACATTGATCGTCAGTGCGGCGATGGCGACGGAGAAGGCTGAGAGTTTCAGTCCGATGCTGGCAAGCCCGAAATAGACCAGGAAAATCTGGACCAGCAGCGGCGTATTGCGGATCGCCTCGACATAGACCTTGCAGGCGCGCGCGATGGGCGCGCGGTGGGCACCGCGGCCGACGGCGACGAGTGTGCCGAACAGGGCGCCCAGCACGGTCGCAAACAACGCAAGCTCCAGCGTGAGGGCGGCGCCGGCGAGGAAGCTCGGCCATCGCTCCAACACCGCCGGAAAGTCGAGTTGGATGCCCATCGCGCTTCGATCAGCCAGTGATCTGGTTGGTCATGCGGTCGTAGACGCGGAACAGGGCCTGGTTGCCGTTTGCGCCTTCGCCATGCGCCCGCGCATCGACGTACTGGCTGGTGACCAGTGCGGTCCCGGGCAAAGGCACTTTCAGTGCCTGCGCATGTTCCTGCACCAGGCGCAGATCCTTGAGCATCAGGTCGATGCGGAAGCCGGCGCCGACGTCGCCCTCGATCATGGCGGGGCCGAGCTTGTCGAGCATCCAGGACGCCGCCGAACCGCCCAGCAGCACGCGGCGGAGCAAATTGAGATCGACGCCAGACGCGCGGCCCAGTGCAAGCGCCTCGCAAATCGCCTGGATGTTGATGCCGCAGATCAGCTGATTGCATAATTTGACCGTTTGGCCGGCGCCGCTGGCGCCGACATGGGTGATGGTGGTGCCCATCGCTTGGAAGAACGGCTCGGCCCTGGTGAAGGCGTCCGCCTCGCCGCCGGCCATGATGGAGAGTGCCGCGTTCTTTGCGCCGAGCGGCCCGCCTGAGACCGGCGCGTCGATGAAGCTAACGCCGGCCTGCTTGATGTCCGCGTGGATGCGGCGGACCGCAACCGGCGAGATCGTGCTCATGTCCACGATGAGTTTGCCGGGAGGCGGTGCTTGCAGGAGACCTTGCTCGCCATAGACCACCGCCTCGACGTGCGGCGTGTCGGGCAGCATCGAGATGACAATGTCGGCGTCGCGCGCGGCGTCCGCCGGATGTTGCGCACCGGCCGCGCCTTGCTTCACTGCGTCGGCGACAGCGGCCTCGTTGAGATCGAAAGCCCGGACCGCGTGTCCGGCCTTCAGCAGGTTGCGCAGCATTTCCCGGCCCATCGTTCCGATGCCGATGAAGCCGACGTTCCCCTTGCCATCCCGTCCCATCTGTTCGCTCTCGTCTTGTTGTTCGATTGCGTCGCGGTCAGCGCGACGCCTTGCGGCCGTCGGTCTCGCCGACCAGAGCGCGCCTGCGGTATTCATCGCCGATCTCGAAATGCTTTCGCAGTGTCGCATCCGCCCGCTCCGGATCACGTGCGACGACGGCCTCGAAGATGCGCCTGTGGTCGTCGACCAGATACGTCTTCATCGAGGGAAACGACTGCACGAGCTCGCGGCGGCTGCGATGCGAGTGCGTCAGGAGGCCCGCCAACGAATTGTGGAGGACGGTCAACGTTTCCGAGCGCGAGGCCAGCACGATCGTGCGGTGGAATTCGAAGTCGGCCATGCCGCCCGCATCGGCCTCGTCGATCGTCGCTTCGATTTTCGCGAGCGCGCGCTGCAAACGTTCGAAATCGGCAATGCCGGCGCGCTCGCAGGCGAGCCTGATCGCCTGGCATTCGATCGCGACGCGCGCCTGCATCACATCGTCCAGCATGTCTGCCTGCTGGGCCAGCGCGAAGGTGAAGAAGTCGTTGAGGACCGAAACGTCCGGCCGCGTCACCACGGTGCCTACGCGGTCGCGTATTTCGACGATGCCGAGCACGGTCAGGGCGCGCAGCGCTTCACGAACGATCGGACGGCTCACGCCAAGCTGGCTTGCGAGTTCGCGTTCGGAGATCAGGCGGTCGCCCGGCTTGAGCGCCCCCGCGAGCAGGCGCTCCCGCAAGAAGGCAAAGACCTTCTCGAATCCCCTGTCTCCTTCGGCGGGCCGCTTGAGTTCCATCCCTGGGTCCCGTTGACCTGACTTTGGTCAGACCAGTAGGATGACCAGCATATGACCGTCAAGTCTTTTCGATATGGTTCGCCCTGGAGATCCGGCGTCACTTTCGCCCGCGATGTACTCCTCCCACACGATCGACAGCGTCACGTGCTCGCGTTTGAGTTCCCGATGCACCGCGGCCAAGTCCGACTCGGTGAGACGCCGCTGGCCCTGCCGGCTGCCGCTACCGGCCTTTGCAAACGGCCGGGCTTCCAGCATCGTGTCGGTGACGTCATCGGGCAACGGCCAGGTCAGCCCCGATGCCTCGAACCGGCGGATCGTCAGCCGCAACGTCGAGGGCGCCGAACAGACCCGCCAGGCGATCTCGCGGCTCGGCATCCCGGCGCCTTCAATCTCATCACATCGCGCACGTGGCGCATCGCAAGCCTCTCCGTCGGCATCCAGGTCCCCCTTCGCACAAGCCGGAAGGCGGGACCGTATCGGAGCCAGAAGCGGCAGCGTCACCCCAGGCGACATCATCCCGGAATGCTGGGCGAGATCATCTCGGAATGTCGGGCGGGATCAAATCGGAACGGTGGGCGCAATCATTCCGGAAATGGTTGGCGACATCGAGCGGAATCAGCATTCTTGCTGCCCATTTACCCCGCGCCTGCAGGCACGGCGCCGGGTATCGAAGATGGCAACACATGAAAATATTGTAATTAAATCAATAGGTTATTGACTTGCGGAGAGAGGGAGTGGGATTCGAACCCACAGTAAAGTTCGCGCGGTCGACATGGGGCTGGCGAGCAGCGTATCGCGGACCGCACCAGCTTTGCACCAAGAACAATCTGTTCAGAATGCAACGGAGGCAAGCGAACTTGAACGAAAACGCAGCAATCCATTATCCTGCCGCTCATAACGGTCTGGTTGCAGGATCGAGCCCGCTGACCGGCTAGTAAGTTCCATGGCCCTATCGAACGCTAGTCGGGATCACCGCACCAGATACGACTCGATCACATGCTCTCTAAGCAATTCCAGATCGCGCGCATAGACCTATCCTACCTCCACTCCACGCTAGCCGAATCTGCGACTGCCAGCTCCCTGCTCTTTTGTCGGCAAGCGTCTTCGGCCTTGATCAAGAACAGTGCTGCCGAAATTCAGCACCTTTCAAAAGTGATGGCAAGGGAGCGCCGAGTGATCGAAGCACGCGGCATGTCGAAAGAACAAGCTGCGGCTTACGCAGGTTGCGAGTCGCTTTCAGCGTTCAACGATTGGGTTCGACGCGGGATCATGCCGAGACCGATCCCCGGAACACGCAAATGGGATAGAAAAGCTATCGATGCAGCTCTTGACCGGATGTCCGGTCTCGACTCTAAAATTCGACCGCAGCTGTCACCCTACGACGAATGGAAGGCTTCGCAAAATGCGGATGCGGCTCAGAGGCATCAACAGATTAACAAAAAGACTCGCTGATGGGACAGTCAAGACGTACTGGTACGCTTGGAAGGGTGGTCCACGTATCGACGCAGAGCCCGGCACGCCGGACTTCATACGGTTGTACAGTGGCAATCGCAGCCAAGCCGAAGAAGGGTGCAGAGACGTTTAGCTCCCTCATCGACTACTTCAAGGACCAGAGCGAGTACACATGCCTTGGTGACAAGAGCAAGCTCGCCTACGGTCAGTATCTCGCGCTGATCGAGGCAAAGTTTGGCGCAATGCCGGTCGGCGCGATTGAGGACAGGCGTGCACGAGGGGACTTCAAGGCATTTCGCAATACGTTCGCTTCCAAACCGCGTAAAGCAGATTGCGTGTGGACGATGATCGCGCGCGTGCTTTCGGTTGCAAAGGATCATGGCAAGATCGCTGTGAACGTCTGCGAACGTGGCGGTCGGCTTTACGAGTCTGATCGGTCGGAAATTGTCTGGACCGCCGAGGACATCCGTGCCTTTTGCAGTGTTGCGTCCATCGAGCTACAGGCCGCTCTCCTGCTTGGCCTGTGGACAGGCCAGCGCCAGGGAGACCTGCTACGGCTGACCTGGAGCCATTACGATGGCACGTACATCCGGATGCGTCAGTCAAAGGGGCGCGGCAGCAAAGGCCGGCAGCGTATTACGATCCCGGTCGGCCCACCGCTGAAGGCGGCCCTTGATGCTGCGCTTAAGGAGAAGCGCTCGGCCGTCACCATTTTGGTCAACTCATTCGGCCGCCCCTGGACGGAGGAGACTTGCACTTCCATGATTTGCGCGGAACGGCTGTGACCCGGCTTGCGCTGTCGAATTGCTCAGTGCCCGAGATCGCCGCGATCACCGGACACTCCATGGCTACAGTGCAACAGATACTCGACGCACATTACCTCGGGGGACGCGTCGAACTTGCGGAATCAGCGATCAAGAAGCTGAGCGCGGTCTACGGATAGAAGCGAGAATTTGGGATGTGGATGGTTCCAGGTGAAGGCGTTTACCGGTCGCCAAGGCTTCTGCGTGAGCTCCACGCCGCCGGGAACGAGATAGCCGCTGCGGTAACGCGCAGCCATCCCGCCAATTATTGAGCAGACGGGCATGTCGGTGCGCACGGAAATAGAACGAGAACTCCCAACTGAAAGGTCCGTTCTCCTCGAGGTCTGGCTAAGTCCTTGAGATTGCTTGGTGGGCGCACCAGGGCTCGAACCTGGGACCCGCTGATTAAGAGTCAGCTGCTCTACCAACTGAGCTATGCGCCCGGAGCCCGCTCCGGAAAAGCCTTCGCAAGAGCCGGTCGTTTAGCAAAGCGTTTCCCTGATGTCCAGCAAGGGAGCGCGCTTTTTCCCGTCCCGATTTTGGCGTCAACTTACGGAAAAGCCGCCGGATTCCGGCGGCCATCCCCAACGCCGGGCCGACGTCCTCCAGCCGGCCGCGGTCAGAGCCGTTCGGGCCCGCGCCCGTCCCGGTCCGGCCCGTGCTCACGGTCCATGCCGTGCTCCATCCAGCGGTGCCGCCAGCCTCCGCCGTCGAACCCGCGATCCCAGTGCGTCAGGATGGCGAGACGGCGCTTCTGGGCGTCATCCAGCGTCTTGTAAAGAGGATCGGCCGCATCGGCGATCCGCTTCATTGCCGTCGCCGAGGCCGCCATGTCGTCGGCGCGCTCGCGCAGCCGGGATACCGGATCGTCGAGTTGCCGGTCGCGCGGCTCATCACGGGCCCCCATCCGCGCGTTGGCACGATCGATCCTGAGCTTGGCGAAGTCCCGCACCGCGGTCTCGACCGACGGCCACAGCTTCTCCTGGTCGGGCGTCAGCTTCAACCCGGCATGGACGGCGGCGATACGCGCATCCGAGAAGGCCTGACGGTCCTCGGGAGTCAGTCTCATGTGCTCGTGAAACAACGTCTGGCGCTCGGCATAGACCGCGGTCGAAGCGGCAATGGCCAGCACGGCAGTAGCGGCGATGGTAAACTTCCTCATGCGAACCTCCTCATGGAAAGGCTGGCTAGAAAATGCGCCCACCGCGGCGTCCAATCAACTTACAGTTTGGCAAGAGAGGCCCGTCTTGCCTGGATGTCATCTAACCTGGACATCGTCCAGCCCGTTCACGGCGATGAACAACCTCCATCAGATCATCCCGAGCAGCCGCGGCAGCCACAGCGAAATCTCCGGGATGTAGGTAATCATTCCGAGGAAGACCAACATCGCCAGCAGCCATGGCAGCACTGCGATGGTGATCTCGCTGATCCCCATTTTGGCGATACTGGAGGCGATATAGAGGTTGAGACCGACGGGCGGGTGGCACAGTCCCACCTCGGTGTTCACGATCATCAGCACGCCGAGATGGACCGGGTGAATGCCGAGCTTGGTCGCCAGCGGAAACAGGATCGGCGCCATGATCAGAAGGATCGACGACGGATCCATCACATTGCCGGCCATCAGCAGGATGATGTTCACGACCAGGAGGAACATCCAGATCGAGAAGTGCTTGTCGATGATCCACGCGGCCATTGCCTGCGGGATCTGCTCGTGCGTCATCAGGAACGAGAACAGTACCGCGTTGGTGATGATGTAGAGCAGCATCGAGCTCATGCTCGCCGCCTGCAGCAGCACCTTGGGCACCTCGGTGAGTTTCAGCTCCTTGTAGACGAAGACGGTAATGAAGAAGGCATAGACCGCGGCGACCGCGGCGGCCTCGGTCGGCGTGAAGACGCCGCCGTAGATGCCACCGAGCACGATGCCGATCAGCAGCAGACCCCAGAGGCTTTCGCGAAAGGCCTTGAATTGCTGCGCGACCGACGCCTTCGGCATTTTCGGATAGCCGTTGCGCCAGGCCACGAACCAGGTCACGGCGGCGAGCATCAGCGCCAGCACCACGCCCGGCACGATGCCGGCCATGAACAGCGCACCGATCGAGGTGTTGGTCGAGACGCCATAGAGCACGAGAATGATCGAGGGCGGCACCAGGATGCCGAGCGCGCCCGACGTCGCGATCACGCCGACGCCGAAGCGGCGCGGATAGCCGTACTCCACCATCGCCGGCATCATGATCGAACCGATCGCCACCACCGTCGCGACGCTCGAACCGGAGATCGCGGCGAACATCGCGCAGGCCGCGACGCCGGCAAGGCCGAGGCCACCCGGCAGATGCCCGACCAGCGAGGTCGTGAACGCGATCATCCGCCGCGCCACGCCGCCGCGCGTCAGGAAGGTGCCGGCGAGGATGAAGAAGGGGATCGCCATGATGCCGAAATTGTCGAGGCCGGAAAACAGCTTCAGTCCGACACTCTCGATCGGCACTTCCGTCATCGTGAACAGGAAGGTCAGGACGGTCAGACCAAGCGAGATCGAGATCGGCATGCCCGTCAGCATCAGGGCGAACAGCAGTCCAAAGATCAGGGCTGCGCTCATCACGCTTCTCCCAGCGCGATCGGCGCCTTGGCGCTGACCTCGATGTCATCGACATGGGAAGCGTCGTGATGCGGCAGCGCGCCGGTCCAGAAATAGGTCCAGCACACCTGCAGGAAGCGGAAGCACATCAGATAGGAGCCGAGCGGAATACAGGCATAGACTATCCAGCTCGGCAATTCGAGCTCAGGCGAAACCTGGGTGGTGGACATCAGCGCGATGACGAATTTGGCGCCCATGGTCCCGACGATTGCCGTGAACAGCGCACCGCCGCACAGGCCGAACAGGATGACAATCTTGCGCCAGCGGTCGTTGAGGCGGTTGATCAGGACGTCAACACCAACATGGATACCGGTCCGCACGCCGTAGGCGGCGCCGAACTTCGCCATCCAGATGAACATGTAGATGCACAGTTCCTGCGACCATTCAAAATTGATCCCGAACAGATAGGGATAGAGCATGGGAACGTCGACCAGGTAGCGATGGACGACGGTAACGAAGGTGATCACCGTCGCAGCCCCCATCAGGCCAGCGATGATGATTTCCTCTAGCCGGTCGAGAATCCGTAACAGCATGCATGTCCCCCGTGACGATCGCGCGGCTCAATGAGCCGCCCGATCATGCACCTTGCCCTGCGCGAACCGTCTTTCTTGAATTTGCAGCGACTAATTGATCGGGCTGCGGCCGGTTTCCTTGAGGAACTCGTCGATCAATGGCTGACCGACGCGCGCTGCGACGTCCTTGTAGACCGGCATCATCGCCTTGCGCATCGCCTCGTCCTGCTCCGGCGTCAGGTTGATGATCTCGGTCTTGCCGGCCTTCTTGATCTCCACCAGCGCGTCGTCGTTTTCCTTCGCCGACTGGCCGTTGCCGAATTCGGTGGCTTCCTTCATGGCCTTTTCGCAAGCCGCGCGGATATCCGCCGACAGGCCGTCCCAGAACTTCTTGTTCACCACCACGACGTAGCCGATATAGCCGTGATTGGTGACGGTGGCGTATTTCTGCACCTCATGCATCTTCTGCGTGTAGATGTTGGACCAGGTGTTTTCCTGGCCGTCGACGACCCCGGTCTGCAGCGCCTGGTAGACTTCGCCGAACGCCATCACCTGCGGGATCGAGCCGAGCGCGCGGAACTGGGCCTCCAGCACCTTCGACGACTGGATGCGGAATTTCAGGCCCTTGTAGTCGGCAGGTGCGAGCAGCTTCTTGTTGGCGGTCATCTGCTTGAAGCCGTTGTCCCAATAGGCAAGGCCGGTCATGCCCTTGGAGTCCAGCAGCTTGAGCAGCCGGCCGCCGAGCGGCCCGTCGGTCACCTTCCGCAGCGTCTTCAGGTCGGGCAGGATGTAGGGCAGATCGAACACCTCGAATTCCCG
>Ga0307507_10012952_pt1 | contig 10219 bp, 10 predicted proteins | sample 7_EM_MG_FD_207223 | JGI IMG/M metagenome (GOLD analysis project Ga0307507, IMG submission 207223) | Populus trichocarpa ectomycorrhiza microbial communities from riparian zone in the Pacific Northwest, United States - 7_EM | ecosystem: Host-associated > Plants > Roots > Unclassified | place... | reverse complement strand
GCGCGAACCAAGACACCGAATTTCCACATTCCAGAGGCCTTCGGCACCTTGGTCATCGACCCGTGAGTCACTTGAAGCCGGTCAGGTGCACCACGTACCACTGGCCGCGCCAGGAGATCATCGAGCTGATACGCACCGCGTGCTCCTGGCCATCGCGGGAGGTCCAGAAGATCTGGGTGCCGAACACGCGGTAGTAGCCGATGCGGTTGTACTCCTCGTCGGGCTCCACCCACCGCCCCGAACGCGGGACCTCCACGCGAACGAAGCGCGCGTCCGGGCCGACCTCTTTCGCGAGGGCGTGGATGTCGCGCGTGTAGTTGGCCACGAGGCGCCGTTTCCAGTCGCGTTCCGGGGTGGCGATGGCCTTGACCTGTTGGTAGGCCGCCACGGGAAAGAAGAAGGGCATGGCCCGGTCGGGATCGTCGTGCACGATGCCGTCGAACAAGGCCCGCACCCGCGTTTCGAATGCCGCGTCCGCGTTGGGTCGGTCGCGTGTCTGCGGCAAGCTCGGATCGTCCGGCGCCGCGGCCGCTGCATCTTGCGGGGCTCCCGCATCCTTGTCGCTGCGCGCGGGCGGCCGCGGGGGTGGTGTTGCCAGGGCAGCCACCTGGAGGGGCGCGGCGCTCGAGACGCCGGCGGTGGGCGGATCGCCCTGCCGGCACGACACGAACGGCACGAGGGCCACGAGGAAAGCAAGCTGCGCGGCGATGCCGACGCATCCGCGGCTTAGGTGACGTTTGTAACGAAGATTGACCGATGGCCGTCGCAACGATTACCTAGTGCCTCACTTTGCGGAGGACTTTCATGAAGGCTTTGGGAACTCTCGGCGCCGTCGCCATGGGCATTGTCATCATCGCTGCGTGCAAGAAGGAAGAGGACTCTCCTCAGCCGGTTGCGCCGCAAGGTCAGTACCAGCAGTATCCGCAGGGTCAATACCCGCAAGGGCAATACCCGCCAGGGCAGCAACCGCAGGGTCAGTACCCCCAGCAGCAGTACCCGCAGCCCGCCCCGACGGGCGCGAGCCCCACGCCGCCGTCGCAGTCGCAGCCGGGACAGATGGCCGTCCCGGGCGCGCTCGCGTTCCCGTGTCAGAACGACTCGGCTTGCGGCCTCGCGCGCTGCAACACGCAGTATCAAAAGTGCGCCTTCCCGTGCCAGCAAAGCGCGGTCGACTGCATCCAAGGCGCTCAGTGCAATCCGCAGACGGGCTTCTGCCTGCCCGGCGGCCAGTAGGATCGGTCATCCGCCTACCGTCCTCGGTTTTCAGTCACGCTGAAGGCCCGAAGACGGTAGACGTTATTTGGCTTTGAAGGAGGGCTTCCGCTTGCTCGTGTACGCGGTAAGCCCTTCTTTCGCATCTGCGCTCGCGAAAAGCTCGGACTGCAATTCGCGTTCGAAAGCGAGGCCCTCGAGCAGGCTCATTTGGAGGCCGCTCTGTATGCTGCGCTTGATGCGGCCCACAGCGAAGGCGGCCTTGTTCGGCGGCGTGAACTCGTGGGCATACTCGTCGACCTTGCGGCGGAAGTCCTCGATCTTCGGGCACTCCCAGTATTTGTTGATGATGCCCAGGCGCACGCCCTCCTCGAAGGGCACGTTCTGGCCCTCGGCGATCATCTCCAGCGCTTTTGAGCCGCCGATGAGGCGTGCAAGGCGTTGCGTGCCGCCGGTGCCGGGGAGCACGCCGAGGTTCACCTCGGGAAGGCCCACGAGAAAGGGACCCGTGCGCGCGACGCGGAGATCACAGGCGAGGGCAACTTCGAGTCCTCCGCCCACCGCGTGACCGTTGAGGGCGGCGATAACCAACTTTGGCGTTTGCTCGAGCCGGCAGAGCGTCTCGTTGGCGTGCAGGCAGAAGTAGTATTTGAAGCTCTCGTCGGCTTCGCGAAGCATGTTGATGTTCGCGCCGGCGCAGAAATACTTCTCGCCGTGGCCGGTGAGCACGATGACGTGCACGTCGTCGTCGAAGCGCGCTTCCAAGATGGCGGCGTCGAGCTCCTTGAACATTTCGAAGGTGTAGGCGTTCACCGGCGGATCGGTGAGCGTCAGGAATGCGACGCCTTTGTCGGTAGCGTAGTGGACGAGTGTGCCCATGCATGGAAGCTAACCCGTTACGCCAGCGCCACGCACGCGAGAAAATGCAACGCGAGCCGCGCCGACGGGGCAGGCGGGCTCAAAAGATCCGAGAAAGTAGACTCCGCCGAGGGGGCCGGGGTAGCGCCGACGGGGATCACCTCCTATGATCGGAATATGCACCTGGGCAAACGCGTGGCGTTGGTGCTCGTTCCCTGGGCGTTGGCCGCGGCCTTCGTGGTTCTCACGATCGACGGCGTGGCTTTCAAGCGGCCTGGCGGGTCGGGAAATGAGCTTGGGCCTGGCGCGCCATCGACCCCCGCGGACCCCGCGCCGGCGCCGAAATCGCAGGAGCGCACGATCGACCCCTCGGAACGGGTTCCGGTTTAGGAGGTCCCCGTTTCCGAGAAGACGCGCTATGCTGCGCGTCTTCATGGCAGAGTCAACTATCCGAGCCCAAATTAAAGAGCTTATCGTTCGCGAGCTCAACCTGGAGGGAAAAGATCCCGCAAGCATCGAGGACGAAGCTCCTCTCTTCGGCTCAGGCGAAGGGTTAGGGCTCGATTCGCTCGACGCCTTGCAGCTTGCGATGAGCATCGAGGAAAGCTTTGGCGTGCGCATCCCGGAAGGGGATGAGGCTCGGCCAATTTTCCGCTCCGTCGCCTCGCTGGCCGAGTACATCCTCGGTGCCAAGGCGGCGCAGGAGGGCGTGCACCCGGGTGGCGGTTCCAGCGCCATTCCGGCTTAACGTAGCTTTCCGATGGCTCGTTCCGGCCTGATGCTATCGAACGCCAGCTTCGCGGAGATCCTGTGACCGAGCCGCTTCGGATTTCCGTAACCGGTGTTGGTCTGGTCACCTCCGTCGGCGAGACGCGAGAGGCCACGTGGGCTGCGCTGCGGCGGGGCGAGCGCGGCCTTTTCCCGATCGATCTCTTCGATACGACCGGCCAGCGGGCGTCGCTCGGAGGGGCCGTCCGCGGCCTCACGTTGGAAAGCGCGCCGGAAGAACAACGCGGGGGTGCGTGGTCGCGCTCCACGCTCCTTGCGCTTCACGCCGCGCGCGAGGCCATGGAGCAGGCGCGGCTCGATCCGCGACGCATCCGCGTGGGGCTCGTGGTGGGGGCCACCACCGGCGGCATGTTCGAGACGGAAGCGCGCCTCGCCGAGCTTCACGTGCGCCCGGACTCGCAACAGGCGCAGCTGGAAATGCTCGCCCATCCGCTGACGTCGACGGGCGACTGCCTCGACGAGACCATCGGGCCGTTCTGGCAAGTCCGCACCGTGGCCAGCGCCTGCTCGAGCGGCGCCAACGCATTGCTCGTGGCGGCCAATTGGCTCCTGTCGGGGCGAGTCGATGCCGTGGTGGCCGGCGGCACCGATGGCCTTTGCCGGCTGACCCTGAGCGGCTTCAATGCGCTCGCGGCGATCGATCCGGAGCCGTGCCGTCCATTCGATCAACGGCGTCGCGGGTTGAACTTGGGCGAGGGCGCCGGCTTCCTCGTGCTCGAGCGTTCCACGCGTGCGCTCGCGCGCGGGGCCGAGCCGCTCGCGGAGCTCGCAGGCTGGGCGCTCGGTGCCGAGGCGCACCACATCACGAACCCCGAGCCAACGGGCGTGGCCGCGGGTCGCATCATTCGCGCGGCCATGGTGGAAGCGGGGGTGGATGCGCGCCTCGTCGACTACGTGAACGCGCACGGCACCGGCACGCCGCTGAACGATCTCATGGAGACGGCGGCCTTGCGGCTGGCGTTGGGCGACGAGCTCGCGCGCATCCCCGTGTCGAGCTCCAAGGGCCAAATCGGTCACACGTTGGCCGCGGCCGGCGCCATCGAGGCGGGCATCGCCGCGCTGTCGGTGCACAAGCAGGCCATCGTGCCGACGGCGGGGCTCGAGGAGCCGGATCCGGCGTGTGCTCTGGTGCACGTGCCCGGGGTAGGGCGCGATGCGCGGGTACGGGCGGTGATCTCGAACTCGTTTGGCTTCGGCGGCATGGACAGTGCGTTGGTCTTCACCACGCCGGGCCTCGCCCCTGCGCGCCATCGCCGCGGACGCAAAGTCGTGGTGACCGGCGCCGCCGCGCTCACGCCGCGCGGGCTGCATGGAACGACGGACTGCGGCAAGCTTCTGCAGCGCGATGCCTCGGAGGGTCCGCGCGACGTGACCCTCGATCTCGCCGCGCACTTGGACCTTGCTCGAGCGCGCCGGCTCGATCGATCCTCGCGCATGGCCGCACTGGTGGTGGGGCGCGCGTACGAGGAATCGGGCGCGTTGAGCGGCCCGCGCGAGGAGCTGGGCGTCATCCTGGGCAGCTCGTTCGGGACCATCTCCGCCTCGGCGGCGTTCATGCACCGCTTGTTCGCGAAGGGACCGCGATTTGCGAGCCCGGCGGACTTTCCCAATCTGGTGCCGAGCTCCCCGGTGGGGCACGTCTCGATTTATCTAGGCCTCGGCGGCCCGGTGTTCGCCACGTCCGATCTGGCAGCGAGCGGCGAGAGCGCGTGGGCGCAGGCCATCGAGCTGGTGGAGGGCGGGGAGGCCGACGTGGTCGCAGCGGGCGGCTACGAAGAGGCGAGCGACATCGTCGAGCGGAGCCTCGCGATCCTGTTCGAGCGCTCGGCCGAGCGCCAATCGGAGCATCAACCGCGTGCCGAAGGTGCGGCGGCCGTCATCCTGGAAGAGCAGGGGCATGCGCGCGAGCGCGGAGCGAAGGTGCTCGCCGAGGTGGCGCAGGTGCTCACGTGGCGCGAGCACGATGCCTCGCCGCTCCTGCCGCTGGAGCCGCCGCGCGGGCATGCCGGCGCGGCGTCCGTGATCCTTCCGCGCCGGGATCGCGCGCTCGAGGACATGCTCGCACGCTCCACGTGGCGCGGCGTGCCCGTGCGCGTGTGCGAAGGCGCGTGCGGCGAGCACGATGCGCTCGGTGCGGCGGCGGTGGCGGCCGCCGTGTCGGAGCTCGCCCATCGACGCATCGGCGATGCGCTGGTTCTCGGTGTGGCCCCCGGGCGCGGGTATGCGCTTCGCCTGGTCGCGCCGTGATGCGTGGTTCTTCCTTGGGGCTGGGCCTTGCTGCACTCTTTGCAGCGGGCTGTGCAAAAGAGCCGCCTCCGCGCGCCCCCATCGTCTCGCAGGCCGACTGGACCCGTGCGCGCCAAGATCTGGCGAAGATGCGGAGCGAGGTGCCGAACGAGCCGTACGTCGAGCTGATACGGGTCGCATTGCGCGAGCCGCGCACCGGCAAGGTCATCGAGGGCCGAGGCGCGGTCGCCGTCGACCCCCGTCGTGCGGTGCGGCTGGTCCTGCTCGGCCCCGGCGGCCGCACGGCGCTCGACGTGTGGGTCACGCACGACGCGTGGCGCTTTGCCGTGCCCGCGCTCGACATGATCCGTCGCGGCGAGTCCGACAAACCGACGTACGACGTGCCCGTGGGCTTCTTCCGCTGGTGGTTCCTCGAGCCCCTCGATGGGCGCCTGCTCTCCATCGTGCCGCCCGATCGCCGCGACGAGCGCGTGTTCGTCCTGCGCGACGGCAACGCCACCGTGACGTTGCAGCACCTTCCGCGTCGCCATTACGTTGCCGTGCGGCGCGAGGTCTTCTCCGCCGCGCCGTCGCGCGAAATGGAGGTCGATCGCCTCGAGTGGGTCGCACGCCGCGTGCAGCCCGGCCCGGGAGACCGCGCCGTGTACACGCAACGCAGCACGGGTCTGCAACTCGAGATCGAGGTGGAGGCCCTCTCGCAGGAGAGCCCGGATCCGGCGGCCTTCATCGATCCCGATGCGCGAGGAGTCGCGCTATGACGGTGCGCGGGGGCGCCATCGTGGCCTTCGGCGCCATCTCGTCCCTCGGCGAGGGCGAAGACGCATCGTGCGTCGGCGCGCCCGGTGAGCCGGCGCGCACGGGCATCACCGTCGACGACGAACTGACGCGTGCCTCGTTTGCGCGCCCGTTCGCGGCGCGTGCCGCCGTCGGACCCGCCGCCGACGCGCTGCTTCGAAGGGCGCTGCGTTCGTGCGTCGCCGATCTCGATCGCGCGCTCCCCGATTGGCGTTCGCTGCGCGTGGGGCTTTCGCTGGCCACCTCGGCGGGCGGCATGCGCGGTGCGGAAAAGCTTTTCGCCACGTTGCGCGCGGGGCACGTGCCCTCGCAGCAAGAGGCGATCGACGCGACCTACTTCGCGCCGATGGTCTCCGTGTTCTCCGAGGATGCGCCGTTGCCTGTGCTGTCGCCGGCGACGCTGGTCCTCACGGCGTGTTCGGCCTCCACGTTGGCCCTCGGGCTCGGGTTGCGATGGCTCGAGCGCGACGCCTGCGATCTCGTGCTCGCCGGCGGCTTCGATGGGGTGAGCGTCTTCGTCGCCTCCGGCTTCGAGGCGCTGCGGGCCACCACGGCGCATCTCCCGCCGCGCCCCTTTTGCGTGGGCCGCGACGGCATGGCCCTCGGCGAAGGGGCGGCGTTGTTGGCGCTGGTGCCGGCGTCCCGGACGCGCGGGGCTTCGCCAATCGCCTTCGTGTCGGGCTTCGGTGCCTCCGCCGATGCAGTGCACATCACCGCCCCCGATCGCTCGGGCCAAGGCCTCGCGCGCGCGGCGGCCGCCGCCCTCGCGGATGCGGGCGTCGATCCGCGCTCCGTCGATCTCGTGAGCGCGCATGCCACCGCCACGCCGTTCAACGACGCGGCGGAATGGCAGGCGATGAAGCTCGCTTTGCCCGATGCGAATCCGGTCGTGCACCCGGCCAAGGCCCAGATCGGCCACACCTTGGGCGCGGCCGGCGCGCTGGAGACGCTGACGTGCGTGGAGGCCATCCGCCGTGGCGTCTTGCCGGCGAGCCCGCACGCCGAGGGCATCGATCCGGGTTTCTCGGTGCGCCTGCTCGCGCGCGCCGAGGCCGCGCCCGTCGATACCGCCTTGAAACTGTCGGCGGCCTTTGGCGGGGCGAACGCCTCCCTCGTCGTCACCCGAGCCGCCGTGCCCGGATCGCCGCGCCGCCCGCGGGACGTGTACCTCACGCGCGCCGTGCAGGTGCAAGCCCTGCCCGACGTAGCCACCCTGGCCCAGCTCACGCAGCACCCGCCTGACAAACTGTCACGCACCGATGGCCTCTGCCGGTTTGCCCTGGCGGCCGTCGCGGCCTTGCAGGCCGACGTGGGACCGCTGGCCGGTGCAGGGGTCGTCGTGGGGCATTTTCTCGCGACCCTCGAGACCAACGCCACCTACGACGCGCGCGTCCACGAGCGCGGGATCAGCGCGGAACCGCGTCGATTCCCCTACACGTCGCCCAACGCGGTGGCCGGTGAATGTGGCGTCGTTTTTGGTCTCTCCGGTCCCGGTCTGGCCGTCTCCAGCGGCCTTCACGGCGGGGTCGAGGCCCTGGCCGCGGCCGCGGAGCTCGTGCGTGCGGGCGATGCGGATCGCATGGTCGTCGTGGCCGTGGACGAGGTTGCCGCCGCCTCCCTGGCCCTGGCTGCGGCGGCAGGCTATCCGCCCCCGCAGAGCGGCGCCGTCGCCCTCCTGGTGACATCGGAGCCGACGGGCTACGCGCAGGTCGACCGCATCCAAAGCGCATTCACGCGTGCGCAGGGCCCCAACATGGGGCCGCCGGGCCACCTCGCCCTGCGCCCCCTCGTGTCACCCGAGCCTCCCGCGGAGGTCCAAAGCGCTTCACCTTGGGCTTTTGCCAAGTTGACCCTCATCCAACGGCCAAGCAAGGATCTTGATTCGAAACGGAAGTTCCCGCAGTAAGGTTAGCTTCCAGGAAGTCCTCAGGAATCTGCTGCGTCTGTCAAAGGTTTCGTCCCTCGTCATGTCCTTCATGCCCATTGCCCCGCTCCGCTCCAAAGCCCTCGCCTTCCTGCTGACGGTTGCGCCCTTGTCCATCGGCGCCTTCGGCTGCTCGAAGTCGTACATCCCCAACACCGACGTCGAGGACACTGGCGACAACCGCAAGGTCGTCAAGTTCTGCGAGGACTATCGCCATGCGGTGGAGGAGCGCAACGTGGGTCGCCTCCTCTCGATGGTCAGCCCGCAGTACCACGAGGACGGTGGCAACTCGGCCGGTGACGACGATCTGGACTACGACGGCTACAAAGAGTTCATGACGTCGGTGTTCCAGCAGACCACGAACATCCGCTACGAGATCCGCTACCGCCGGGTCACCTTCACCGAGACCAACAAGGTTTTCGTCGACTACACCTACGCGGCGAGCTTCCGCATCCCCGGCGTCAAGGCGCAGGAGTGGAAGCACACCGTCGCCGACAACCGTCTGGAGCTCGTGCCCGAAGGGGAGAGCTACAAAATCCTCGCCGGCATGTGAATAGCCCAACCTTCGTCCTCGCCCACGTCTCCGACTTGCACGTGTCCACCTTCGGGGACACGTTTCATGACCGGGCTCGCATCGTCAAACGCAGCGTCAACCTCGCCGACGTCGACCCTTCGCGATACGAAGAGAGATGGTCCGAGGCCGGCTGGCGCGTGCTGCATCAGCGGGGAGCTCGCCCCGCGCGCCTGGCGCTGATCGATCCGGAGGGCTACGCGCACGCGGTGCCGTCCACGCGGGAGTCCGGCGGCATCGTCGACCCGGTGGAGCGCGCGGCCGCCAAGGCGTGCCGCCTGGAGGCGCGCCGCGCGAATACGCTCGCCCAAGCCGTGCCCACCGACGGAGCCTTGCGCACGTTGCAGCTGGCCACGCCGAAGAACTCCAATGTGCGCCTGCTCCGCGCCGTGCGTTACGTGGAGGAGAGCGATGCCGACGCCGTGGTCATCACGGGCGACATCACCGACGACGGCGACGGCTACGAGCTCGTGGAGGCCGCATTTCAGCGCTGGAAAGACAAGGGCCGGCTATTGGCCATTCCGGGCAACCACGATCTCTATCTGTTTCCGCTCGCCGGTAGCGGCCGGCCCCGGCCCACGGCGGAAAGCAAACGCGCCGCGTGGCGCGCCTTTGCCGAACGGATTGGCCTTCACATCGAGCCGTGCGGCGCATGGTTCAATGTGATTGCGGATGGCGAGGTAGCCTTCATTGGGCTGGATTCGTGCATTCGCCCGCAACGTCGGTTTTTTCGCCACAATGGCGGAATTGGGCCCGATCAGATCGAGTACATGCGGGCGGTGGCGGAGACTTCCGAGTGGAAGGGAGCACGGCACCGCCTGGTCGCACTGCATCATCATGTCGTCCCACTCCCTCACGGGATCGGGCGGCGCGCACCGTCCGAAATTGGAATGCGGTTGGACGATGCACGCACCGTGGCCGAGGTTTTCAACGAAATTGGCGCAACGGCGGTGATGCACGGGCATCGCCATATCAGCGAAGAGCGTCAGCCGGCGGGGTGCAATTTCCGCCTTTTGGCATCACCGTCGCTCACCCTCGGATGCCGGAGCGGTGATGCGCCTTCGTTTTGGCGCATCGAATTGGGCAAGAACGTGCATGCCGAACGCGTTCGCCTACCGATTGAAGCGGTCGAGCAGGAAAACGATCCAGGCACCGAAGAGGGCGCAGTCGACGAGTCATGATCTTGCCAGCGCACCCGGGCGGAGTAACAATTCCGTCTTAGGGGACCCGTCTGCGATGCCGCAGGGGCGAAAGAGAAAGACGAAATATGTATCTTTCGCGCTGCAGATGGGAGTTCGGCATTGCCGTTTGGTGGGTATGCGGATTTCAAACGGACGAAGAATGGGAACAAGAATTCGCCGACATGCGCGAATTGATGGCCCATAGCCCGAAGTTGCCATTCCGCCCCGCGGTGCTCCTGTATCTCGATTGCAATCGCCCGAATGCCATGCGGCGAAAACAACTCGCCGAAATGTCGGCGCTGCCTGCCTACAATCCTTATTTGGCGATCGTGACGACCGATCCCGAATTGCGCGGGGCGCAGGTGGCCATGCGTTGGATCGGGCCGCCGCCCCAGTGCGAAAAGATGGTATTCGAGACCACCGAAGAAGCCTTTGCCTGGCTCGAAGAAAAGCGCGGGCGCCCACTGAGCGCATTGCGCATCATGGCCATGACCGTGGAGCGCACCATCTCGCACATGCAGGCCAAATCGACCAACGCAGCGCGCTAAAGCCGCCCTTCCTTCAGCGATCGCCGCCCGCGTCGCTCGCGTCGGTGGCGTCGCTTGCGTCGGCGGCGTCACTCGCATCGCTTGCGTCGCTGGC
>Ga0307507_10012951_pt1 | contig 10219 bp, 7 predicted proteins | sample 7_EM_MG_FD_207223 | JGI IMG/M metagenome (GOLD analysis project Ga0307507, IMG submission 207223) | Populus trichocarpa ectomycorrhiza microbial communities from riparian zone in the Pacific Northwest, United States - 7_EM | ecosystem: Host-associated > Plants > Roots > Unclassified | place... | reverse complement strand
TGGGAGAGTGGATTGATCGCGCCGAAACATTTAGTCCTAACTCAAAAGCCCGGTTTCAACAATGGGCCAAAGGTACTCAGATATCCCTCGCACAAGCCGAATTGCAACACCAATCGTACCACAATGTCCAAGCCAGAATCCTGGAGGAGGCAAAGCGTAAAAGGACATCCCGACGTGTAATTCAAAAGGGTGGTATGATTACTATCGAGGCAGCACAAGTTAGAATGAAGGAAAAGGCTGAGAGAGAGAAGGTTGCTGCTATTAAGAAAGCCCAAAAGAGCATCCAAATCACTATAAACAAAGCCAAAGCAACACTCAACCGTCGTGGAATTGATGCTCGTAAGGCTGAAAGAGAGCGGAAGCGACAAGTGAAGATAATTCAGGCTGAGGGTGGGATAGTTCCAGCTGAGCTTCTTAATGCAATATCTGATCCAGAAAGAAATCCCTCGGCCGAGGACCTGGAATCGTTAACGGCCCCACCTGATTTATTACAAGCACTCTTCCTACTAGATCCAGTAGCTGCAAGTCCTTCAAGTGTAATTGATCCTCAATTGCTAGCTCATGATAGGGAAGCTGGAGATTGGGAAATTTACACAACACACCAACAAGTGGATACAGCTAGAATGGGTGATCAATTGAGCGACAATGATTCTGTGAGCTGTGCTGGGGATTCAGACTCAGATTCTTCTTGTATTTCTACTGACTCTATTACAAGAAATGCGGACTTTGTAGCTTTAAACTGAGAATTTGTCTACTACATGGGCCGAGCATGAGGGGAACTCGTTTTATGTAAGCGTATTTAGGTAAAAAAAAAAAAAAAAAGTCTGGCGCGTCACACTTGCTTCCGCGTCACAGCTTCCCCCGACTATGAGCGACAGCGAAATAGGAGGGGAACGGGCTATTAGTCAAGATATCGCATTTTATAATATCATATTATTATTGTCCACTTTGAGTCTACTATTTTATTTAATAATCATTACCCAAGGCCCGCCTGCAGTGATACAAAGGAATGGGAATTATAGCCTCTACCAACGTCCGTCGCTCCACAATTCTGGTTTCTAGCTCTTCCTAGCCCATGAATTTAACCGCAATGAAAACACCATGATCTAATAAAGAAACAGGGCAAGCTTAACCAGAAGAACGAGACAAAAGAAACAGGGCAAACTAGGAGAGAGGAATTTGAACCACAAAACGAGCCGGTAAAACTCGATCACTGCCTACTTAAGTATATATTAAATACAATCGGAAAAAAAGAACCCACACGCTAGGATAATCACCCCCCAGGTTGCGATTTTGTTGTAGAAAAACGGAAAGCGTGAGATCAAAAGAGTAAAAAGGAAGAAGAGGAAAAAAAAGGAAAGTCTAGGCAAGGCAGACAATTGCAACGCTCCCTGCTCCCGACAATTTCAGCTACACCTTTATTTTCTTCCTGTGTCGACACAGGCAGCTCGACACCTTGGCAGTGTTTTTAGTTGTCAAGTTGCCCAGGCATCTTACAGGCGGTCAGTCGTGTAGCTCACAATAGAACTAATTGGTCTTACGGGAGGTTAGATCAGTGTCCTCTTCCTAGGATCATCTTTTCTATCAAAACGAGCAAACCTAGGCTGGAGTAGGAACCATGGTTAGCGGTGTGTAGAATATAATACGAAAATTGTGGGAACTATTATATAGATCTTTGAAAGGTTTCTCGCTCTAACACTCTGCCCGAATTTTTCTACCACTCGCGAGGTGTTTTCGAAGGGGATTTTGTCGCTTTGTTAGCGCCGCCTCGCGTATCCTGTCCCGAGGTAGGAGAAGCAGCTACCCATCAATATGTCAACTGCAGAACGTGATTTCGGGCGATCGCCGTTCGCGAGGGATCAAAAGTAACTCGTTGAGGAACAGCTCCTTGCCCTCCCCGACTCTAACCTCGCAGTAAACTAATAATAGAGGGGCCCAAGATCCTATCTGTTTGAGACTGTGGAATCTGGTGCTGCTCATCTTGATAGCTGAGTTGTGAAACTTGAGGAGGTCTTGGAAGAAGGCTAGAAGTTGCGCTCCTCCATCGGTGCTGATTGTAGCATTTCCTCTGCCACTCGCAGAATGAATTCTCGCACGTAATTTGAAGACCTAGTGCATGCAATACACTGGGTAAGACATTTGAGAAATGGGAAGGCTTCCTGAGCGGGATGAAATGGTGCCTATAAACAAGGGGTAAAGAGAGGAAGATATCTCAATATCCCATCAAAAATCGTACCAACTGCCTTAATACTACAAACTCGTTGAACAACGTGTGAAACAACAGCACTACTGCCAGTTATGGGTCTCAACCCCTAACAGGGTAGTCAACCATTGATCTGGCTTCCAGCATTGGGACATTCAAGATGGTGAGGTGAACAATGTCGGGGAACAGCTCATGGGGACTGGACGAATGTGCGGATTGGGTGGGGAAGGTGAAAGTGATGAGGTTGTACCCTTTTGTTATTGGAATCCGGGTCAACAAAATATTCATTAGGTAAGAGGGTGTGCTCTTTCGGGAGAGAACTAAACTAGCACTAACAAGCTACAAGAACAGTTTGCTAGTAATAGACAGCTTCAGCGATGGGATCTAAAGAGAAAACACGGCTGTTATATATTTTTACTTCGACTTCGCTATACGAATAGAGAAGTCTCGGCAAGAATGCGGGGGTTCTCTGCTGCTGCTAGTGATCAGTAAAAATGAAAGGGTTCCGGAGGAAATATTGCGGGCTTTGAGAGAACCGGAAAAGTCTGTTAGTGAACGCAAACCACCACTCTGCAATATTACCAATAATATTATGGTGCAAGTAATCAAGTCCTTAGAGCGCACCTTCATACTCATTTACACCCTCGGCTAAGACGCCCTCGGCTAACGTACCAGCAGGGCACAGCGATTTAGGCTTTTTGATTGGTCGGGAGAAGTACTGGGCAAGTCCGGGGGCACGGAGATTTTTGGCCAGAAAGCCCCATATCCTTGTATAGGTTGCGGCACGCCCCGTAGGACTGGTAACTAGGTTATATATTGCCTAGGTCTTACCAGAGATGATATCTTTGTTAAACTAAGCGAGGGCGAAACACCTGATGTAATGGATTCGAGTCTAGAGACAGCCATTCTAGGGTTTTAGGAGGCATATCTGAAATGTGGGTAGCAGCCATGATGCTAAGAATCCCATCACGCATTATCGGCTAATATATGTATCTCGTTTTCGACTCGCTTCCTTAAATATCAAAACAATCCTGAAAGAGCCGACAGTATACTGGTATCGGAGGTGGAAAAGACTCAGCAAAGTCACAGATGGATCCGGGGCGGGGATGGTTACGGTTCGATGATACAACGAATAAAACCGCAGGATGACGATAAAGGTAGGAGCCTTGTTGTTGATCAGCCATGCGGAATATTTGCTGAGGGGGGACGAGCTTTGCCATACCCTAGCAGTCGAACTAGGCTCCATAGATTTCAATACCGGCAACATTAGTGAGCTGCTGCCAAGGGCTTATAGCAGGGCATGAGGAGGCATCAACTGTGCGAATAGTCCACTTTACTCTGCGAGAGTGTCTTTCGGCCCATCCAAATATTTTTCGTAGATCACAATCGGCAACGCCGGATCTGCTTGACATATCTGAATTTCCAACTGCTCAAGGTCATTTCCGCCAATCCCTGTTAGGGCGTATGTTGCATACCTTTTCTACAATATTGTGGTGTGCGAGAGGGACAGATTGTATTCTTGGCCAAGGCGAGCGAGGAAGCTAGTTCTCTTGGCATGCGACTAGCAATTTTTGATGCCACACAACTTGTCCCTCTACCACACCCAACATCACCGGAGTACACACTATCTTACCCCATCACGATTTCCTCCTAAAATGCAGCGTTTCTTAGAACCCCGAACTCGCTTTACGACTACACTCCGTACTAGCAGATTTCTCCATATCACTCAAAGGGTTCGTATTACCTTCGAACAGCTTTAGGTTGAAAACTAACGGTATACAATAGAGCAGCAGAGCCCCGACCTCCATGCTGGCGGACAGTGCAGCTTTCCAGGAGCTTGAAGCCAAGTGGCTCAATCGCTTTCCGAGCCTGCGTAATGCCCTGCTCAAAGTCCTCAATGAGAGTGAAGCCAAGTCTTTCAAACTCTTGAGGGAGGAGCAGGCCAGAATGTTCGACAACTTGGACGGGCAAGCGAAATGCATTCAGAAAGGGCACACCGTGTTCCTCAAGCACTTCAAAGCCAAGGAAAAGAGGTATGACAAGACAGTTGAAGAACTAATCCTGCAGAATTGCGACCTCATTGTAGGATCATCCCTGTTCTGCCTCACTACACGTTTTCTAATTTTCTAACAGGATGCGGTTTTGGAAGAAAGGACAAAGAGGATGAAGTCGGAGGGAAAGTATAATGTCCGGGGAGCTCTAGGTATATAACATCAATTTGTGTCTACTGAGTTGTTACTGATATCCCACCGCAGAGCGAATGGTCTACTTCGCTAAATTGCGGCAAAAGGTCCCACAAACAGCGGGGATACAAGCGGGACTGGACAAATTGGCTCAAGGGCGCGAATTCACCACAGCTCTTCATAAGGAAGTGAAAGATCGCAAACTTGGTGTTAAGGATGTTATGGCTTCTGTTAACGACCTCTATCAACAGGTATCCAAGCGCACCAATGGCAATGACGATACTTTTAACGATATTATTATTGTCAGGGCTTCGAAATTTAGTGACAATGAACGTGCTGCACTTGCTGTCTTCTTCAAGATCCAAAGTAATTGGCCAAATCCAGTTAAATGGAGAGAAGAGACATCATTGAAGGGAGATGAATAGGGTGTGGCTAGTTGTATATACTTTGTGTGCTACTTTTCCAGATAATGAATAATTTACTTAGTAGTATTGGAGGACAATGTCTGGATACAAGTGCAGTCTTTGAGAGATACTACTCGCAAGCCAGTCGTCTTTGCTGGAGCTCATGAGTTTTTTGAGTGTCGGGTCATTTACACTAATGTAATAAGAGCTATTAAAAGGATCACGGTGCTGGGAAATGCCGAGCTACTATCCACTTAGGGTCTTCCCTCCTCCCTTAGCCGACTTCTCCTGCTACAATTTTGTTTCTATCCGCTTGCATTTGGCCTAGGAGCGTATTGGGCGTCACGAACGCATATCATAGTGCGACACCGGTTCGTTCCATCTTCGAGTTAACCTTAGTTCCAAACTTTCAATACCCCCTAATGCGTTTCCTGTGTATACCCAAAACATCTCCACTGCACCTAAATTTTCCTCCAAACAACCATCGCCTCAAGTCTGGTATTCCGCAACTCTTTCCAAAACATAACTCTCCTTATCCAAACATCCATTTTCATAGTAGGTGTTGCAGATATGGAACATTCGTGCCCATTTTCAACTTAAGGCGACTCCTATATTCGTTTATAGTTGCTCCGTTTTCTTGGGGAAGTCAAAATAAAAGCACGCAAGAGCCACATCTTGTTCTGTCCCCTAATCGCACAAGCTGTCCATCATCAGTGAGCTAAAATAGTGGCTTGTTAGCACTTGCCCTCTCCGCTCCATTCCTCCAGGTCCACCCTTGTTACCTAATAAAAGTCTTGCCGACCCCCGGATCCCTGTAGAAAAACAAAAACTGTGTCATCGCGTTCACGTCCCCCACTACTGGTGAGCCATCGCCTAAATTCCTCGGTTGCGAAAAGCCATTCCCCTACATCTTCAACTCGGTGATCTTGAATGGCTTTGTGGCGTAGTCTGGGCTCAAGCGGCGATAATCAGGTCAATGTTCGGGACCGCTCATTTGATATATTATAGTTATTACACAGGTTATTATAAGAGTTGGTATTGAAGGAGTTAGTATGAGACATCTTTGCTCTTCAGAAATTGGTGAAGGATACTATAGATGATGATTGAGTTGGTCGGCTGATGGAATCACAGGGCAGAGGAAAACCGGGTGTCTTGTGGAACCTCATGGACATTATCTAATCAATTTCCCTCATATTTGCCCCAGGGCAAAATTTGCACTGCAACGGACGAACCCTCAAGAGCACCTCCAGTAGAATCCCCTAGCTTGGTACAATACCAGTGCAATTAATCTTCTGAATGAGGATCTCGAAATGCCTAAGTTATCACTCAGTACCTACTACTACCTGACTAAAAGTAGAACAGAAGTATCAATCGCGATGTCGGTAGAGGCTGGGAAGCTCTTTCTTCAGCCTCGTATGAAGTTATTTGACTCTAGGAAGTTGGGAACCTTGTCCCCCGATAAATTTTACTTGGGGTGTGATTAAACATGGCAACTAACTTACAAACGACTTGCACCAACTCAAGATACTTGAAGGAAAAAAACTAAAATTTGACAAGGCTCCTGGCAGATGAGGTCCAAACACACTCTATAGAAAGGGTTTGCAGCTCCCCACCCCACTACTCGGTCCGCGTTGCCAGGCCAGCACGCTCCGCTCACGTTCTCCTGCCCCTAGTCTCTTTGCAATGGTACAACAGTTTAAGCGCGCGCGGGGGTGGAGAGGTGGAATTAGCCGCGCTTATTTTTCAGCCACCCTTCTGGTACTAGAGTAGGTAATGAATTCATGGTACAGAGCAGGGATCAGAGGTGAGATAGCAGTGGTACAGCCCTTGCAAGCGGGTACCATAATTTTGTCCAAATCAACGCACTTTTGACAAAAATTGGGCTTAGCAGATGTCAGAAAGCCGGATCATGATTTGAGGGGGAATATACCAGTGCTCCACTACTCGTATACTGTGCAATCTGGGCTATGGCACAGGTAAACAGTTTTCCAAGGTGGTATCTACAGGGTATGTGCAACAACCTGGATTTAAGATGTTTCGCAACCGATGGCTTATCACAACCGCTACATCAGCTTGGAACACATCTTTTTGGGGTGTTCCAAAGTTGCCGTCACAATGGAGGAATGACCACCCGTGCTCTGTACGATGAATTCATGCTATACCCGAGTACTTGTACCTGGTAACCCCCAGGGCCCCCGAAATCCTCTCTTTTTCAGTCTGGATGGGATGTCCAAATACTTGCTAGGTATATTGTCCCCTTCATATCTAAACAACCGCAGCATCTACACTTCAGAAAAGAAGAATGAGGGAATTGTAAAAAAAGAAGTGAATAATTACCAAAGAAAAAAGAAAAGATGTCATAAAATTATATATGATTGAAATTTCAAGCCACCCCGGCTTATCCCAATACACCCGGAATGGTCCTTCACTAATACTAACTAGAGATACAAGGATGAGCGCAAAAATCTGAATTTGACCCTTTTAAGAAAATTTGGAGAGATTTTTAGACGGGCATGCGATAGATATGTTCATTCCCATTGTGCTAATTGATTTCCACCGAAAAAAGTAATTTTAGGACATGTCTCTCCTAATGGTTTACCAGGGAAGAGGGAAAAGCGGCAATGAGGCCGATGCCTCCTCCGGCTTAAGCGCAGTAGTGGGAATGCCAGGTATTTCAGATGGAAGTAGAGCTATCACTCCCCGTGGCCGTGTTCAGCAGTCTACTAGAGTAGTCCACTGCCGTAGTATTAAGGCTTCGCGCGATTGACGTTGTCACGTCGGGCAAGTGCCGTATCATAAATTTAGGAACGTTCTTCGGGATGCCCATCGCATCCTCATCTAACCTTCTATAATAATATCCGATTGTATATTTTCCCCCGGGAGTTGTTCTTACAGCGGTTACCTTTCAGGAGAGATGCTTCCTTATTTCATGCAGAACTTGTTTTTATTCCAGAAGCGGATATCCGAGTACAGTCATGTAACAAAAGTCTTAGCACCCTTTGACTGAGTGATGGGACGGGAATGCCTCAAATTTACCACTTTGTATGTCCTCCTCAGTGTGAATTTGAAGTGAAGAACCGAAATCAGAAGGTTCTGTTTCTTGTGCGTGCATTTCTGCTTTGAGCACCATCAGTCGTGGTTGAGATGAAGCAAGTTCTACAATAAAATTTAACCAGGGTGCCAGGACTTTTGTTATACGACTGTACCTGGAGGCTTTTTGTGAATTTGGTTTAGTAAACTAAGAAGCTAAACTCAATCTTCTGCCTTACATTCACCTAGGGCGTCTGTGCAGATGAATCTACATTTACACAAGAGGTAGTTTACAGCATCTTCAGAATGTCCGTGAGTCACGGTTCCTATTCCCCCGTGGCCCTTGTTGGTCATGGGCTCGCGCTATATCCCCCAACACCTTTTTCAGCCCACCCAAAACCTGTTTGCGCGGAGCACCCATCACCCCCGCCGATGGCCCCCCTTCTAAGTGGCGAATCCAAAGTAAAAACACGCAACCATATTTGCTCCTCCTGCCACAGAAACCTTCTATCACAAATGAGCTGTTCGTCTTTATCCTCCTCTTCCTTTTCGTTAGGCTCGTCATTGTTATCTAATATAAGACCCGCAAACATTGCGGAAATTCGCTAACCCCGTCTGAGGAGATGCTAAACTCAGGGCCAGTCTTAGAGTAGAATTCAATCTTGGCAGATTCTCACTATTGTCCAGTTTGTATACAAGAGCACTTGCCAAACACCACCAATTCTTTTCCGCGAAAATTAGGAGCTATACGATATCTTACTGGCCCAGAACTAAGGGATCCTAGGACGGACTTAGGGATTCCCATAGTTTTCCCTGTCCTACACACCCTGGATCTCCATAGCAAAACAAAATTGCTTCATCACATTCACATCCTCCATTACCGGTGCCCCAGTATCTTGATTCCTCTGTTTGTAAGAGCTATTCCCTACCCCTCGACCTAGAGGTCCTAGATATCTTGGTGGCGTAGCCTGGTCTCCAGTGGTAGCGGGGGGACCAGGCCTTGAGACACTCCTGGGAAATACGATAGTTGCTTCACAGGTCGTTATGGGATTTGGCAGCCCTTGCGCTGAAAATAAGTTATAGCACACGCAACCGAGCAAGGCAACCTTATGAGGGAAGAGTACGAGCCTACTATGAATATCTTGATATAGTAAATGCGAAAAACAGTTCTTCCTTCACTTCTCCCGTTCCTTGTTACTGTGCAACCGATCATTCTTACCTTTAAAGTCATGATTGATCCCGAGTTCAGTCTTTGTAAACTGATATTGGGCCTATTTTAATTTTCATTAATTACCACTCTACCCACTTATGTGCCATCCCTTATTTTACGAGCAAGTATTAAGGGAATTGGCATGAGACATCCTTGCTGTTCGGAGAGTGGTGTAGGATAGATGATTGATTTGGTCAGTTAATGGAATCCAGTGTTCCCAACCGTCCAGGCCCCCGGTAGGGCACGGCGGACGGACTGCCAAGAGCCCCGGACGGGACGGGACGGCGCAAAATACCTCGTCCTCGTCTTGGAAAAAAAAAGACCGCCGTCAGGAGCAAGGACGGCAGGCCTGGCAACCTGAGACAATATTGTGACAGGGGTGCTTCAAGACGGGAGGCGTGTACCAGGAACTACAGTCAATGGCAGGGACCAATTAAAACGGTGGGTGACGACAGGTGACGGTTCGGAACGGTGGAAGACGGTGAGTGACTGCCGGTGACGGCTAGGACGGTGAAGGACGGTGAGTGACCCCCGGTGACGCTTAGGACGGTAAGGGACGGTGAGTGACCGCCGGTGACGGTTAGGACGGTAAGGGACAGTGAGTGACCGCCGGTGACGGCAGATAACACACGGGATCTATGATGAATGGCCGGTTATACTTGAAAACTGGCGGAAGACGGCAGGTGACGACTACTGGCAGCCAGTAATATCAAGCGAATATATTGAACTATGAGGAACGGTAGGTAATGCTCGGTGACTGAAGGCACCCATTGATAACTGTCGTTCAACATTGGATACAGCTCCCACTGGTGGACAGGTGTGATGAATGTAAATCCATTCGCCCTGCGGTATGTATGGGACTATGTGTACTCGAAGGAGGGGCAATCTATAAATCTGTTGTGGGAAGTTGCAGATAAAAGAGATCGAAAGTCTAGAATTTTCAAATGAGATATACTATATGATACTAGGAAACGAATTCTCACAAGCACACACTACCTACCAGTTTCAATTCCTTCAATTTACTCTATCTCAGTCTACGTTTCTTGAAGTCTACTATCAATTATGTCTATTCCGCTTGAAGTTTCAGAATCTCAAGAAACCATCTGGGATTTTGATGTTACCACAGTGCCGGGAATGCTCAATACGTCCAACCTTGGCCTAATCCAACGCTCCGATGAGCTCCTCGGCC
>Ga0307507_10012950_pt1 | contig 10219 bp, 5 predicted proteins | sample 7_EM_MG_FD_207223 | JGI IMG/M metagenome (GOLD analysis project Ga0307507, IMG submission 207223) | Populus trichocarpa ectomycorrhiza microbial communities from riparian zone in the Pacific Northwest, United States - 7_EM | ecosystem: Host-associated > Plants > Roots > Unclassified | place... | reverse complement strand
TGTAAGTAACTTATATAAAATACATTTGTATCATGTAGGCTACGTGACTTTTGGTATAAAGCACAGAAAAAAGTTAAAAAAATACACCAGAGATAACACTCTACCAGGTTGATAACACTTATAAATTAGATTTTAATATATATACATATATATATATTAAAATCTAATTTGTAAGTAACTTATATAAAATACATTTGTATCATGTAGGCTACGTGACTTTTGGTATAAAGCACAGAAAAAAGTTAAAAAAATACACCAGAGATAACACTCTACCAGGTTGGAATGACGTGGTGGTTTGGAGGGATTTCAGGTCACCATACATCCTAGAGGATATATGGGTGCAGTATATTCAGCACGTGATGTCTGAGCGGTTCACACGATGCTCACAGTCCAATGTCGAGAATCGGAACCGACAAAATCACGATTCGGTTACCACACACATCGGCGGCTCCATTCCGTTCATTGCACATGCGAAGTGAATGGTAAGATTAATTTTAATGACATCTATCTCATCTCACTGAAAATTATGAGCGAACTCTCGGTGGATTATGAACAACTCCGCCAAATGGTCATGGACATGAGATCACAGATAGGTGGTACGCGTGCGTCCCCTATTTGTTCGTATGGTCCTGGGAACAACCAGCCTCCTCCTTCTCCTCCTCCAACTCAACCATTTTTCTAGTTTAATTTTTATTTGTGCAAATAAAATTGTAATGAATATTTGGATTTTATATTATTCAAATTTATTTTTACATATTTCAATTTTATACAATTTTATTTGTTTAATTATTTTCTTTTTTTATTATTCTATACAATTTTATATTAATTATTCTATAAATTTTATTTTTAAAAATATTTTTTAATTATTACAAACGGAGTTACCAACGACGTCAATCCATCAGTATTTTACAGAGAGTTGGAAAAACTTTACTGCATATGCCACAATCACCAATGGACTAATTTTATCGGTGATTTATTGATGGGAATACCGACAGACTAAATTCATCTGTATTTTCCAAAGAGATGGGAAAAATTTATTGCATATGCCATAATCATCGACGAACATATGCCGATGGAATTATTTAGTCAGCATATTTCCAGTGGGTAATTTTTCTTTTGGCATGTATTTTATGTCTGTAAAACCATCGGTTATAACTTTTTTTTACCGACAGAATTAACGACAAATTATAGAATTACCGACGAATGTTATACCGACAGAGGCATTCCGTCGGTGAATTTGTTGATAAATGTTTCACCAACAGAATGGTAATCTCACGCCGATGGAAAAATTCGATCGGTAAAACTGTCAAATGTAGTGACAATGCATGAACAAATATGTACAGAATTTAAAGCGCATAAGCAAATAAATAAAGGAAATGCATATTAACAAATAAACACACAAACCCAACAATAAAATACAATAATTAGACAAAAACAAAGCTTAGTCCACAAGGTCCCTAGTGGAGTCATCATTCTATCACGCATGTGTGGCATTGCGGCGAATGCGTCCACTCTCATGGTATCTAGGTATCAGAAAAATTGGGAAATGGGTTAGACAAGGATTTCTTGTGTTTTCTTAGTGGAAAGAAGGAATGATCGCCACCTAGTATTTGGTTACTAAGAACCCTAACTGGTCTTAGAGATTGGGCACGATGACTGATTGCGTAAAGGGAAGGTATTAACACCCCAAATACACCTACCTAAGGTAAGTTGCTTTGTTTAATTGTCTAATATATGCTAAGGGGTTATTGTGTTTTCTAATTGTTGGTTTGTCTAAAGTTGAAGACAAGTCCTCCTCGATATGGAGATCCTTATCTTAATGGGTAAAACCTAATCGTTTTAATATCGGAAAAAAGAAGTACTAACTCTTATTTAATATTAGAAATATTTTTTATGTATAAGTTCGAAATCTCAAATATTAAAAGAAAACAAAATAATTTTTTTGGTATTTTTGAAATGTTGGCCTAGTTCTCATGGCTTTAATAAATTGGTTATTAAAGCCAAAAATGCATGCTAATACATATATATTTTTGATTTTTTGTTGTATGAAAATACGATATGATTTTTGTATCTTTGAGAGATTTGGTTGTATACATGAAAACAAGACATTTTTTGTTGTTTTTCCATATAAATGTTTTTGCAATATTTCAGAGAAAACCAGGTATTTTAATACCAGATTTGTATCTTTATAGTATAAAAATACAAACTAATATTAAGCAAAATTGATATAAAATACACGGGAAAATCACAAATTTTGAAAGAATATTTTTGGAATATTTATATAAGGGGATGGGCTGGCCCAAATATATGGGTTGAGCCCATCCTGGCTGGGACGAAATTGACCTAGAAGAAATTGGGTTAAGGTCGGCCTAAAGGAGTTGGGGTTGGGTCGAGGTCGGCTTAAAGGTGTTGGGTAGCATCGGCCCAGAAGAGTGCTACGTCAGTTTCGGCCTAATGATATTTTTCTCTTTTTTTGAACTGAGTCGAACCCGACCAACCATTTCAGTCTGGGCCGGCAATGTCCGGCTGTAAACCCCTGCATAAACATAGGATCGTAGTAAAAAAAAGGAAAAGCCTCGATGAGTAATGGAAACTCAATATGAAAATAAATGAATATATAGTAGAAAAAAATAATAATAAATGCGATATGTAAGGGAGAGAATAAGCTCCATAAATAAATTTAAAGGTATGGTGGAAGTCGAAATGAGAGTTATGAATTTTGGATTAAAATTTGTAATGTTAGCGAAACCGAAGAAGAGCCTCATAGGATAAAAGGATTATTTTTATAAATCAGTGACGGATGGGGTAATATTGAATTTAATGAGTAAAAAATTAGGAAAAAATTCATGATGTTCCAAGTGAATAAATTAAAGCATGAAATTCGGGTTTTGACGTGAAAGACACCGACTGTCCAGTTTTACGGTATCGATTATATCTCTCAATCTAACCGTTGGATCGGGCTGAAATTTTAGAGAGACTTTGTAGACTTACTATTTTATCTGAGCCTAACATTTTAGAGTAATCGGATTTCAGAAATATATATAAAAACTAACGATGGTAAGAAAACAAAATACAGAAATTTACACATTGACTCATTAAGGGTATTTTGTAAATTGGCAGAATTTCACTAATCCTCTCTCTGATTCACACTGGACAGAAGAAATAAAAGGGGAGAGAGAGAACCATTTCAAAAATCCTTCATTTTGAGAGCTTAGAAACACCTTCCCAAAGAGTGAGTTAGAGTTTTACGAGTGATTTTTGAACGAAAAAGTGTTGGGCCGAAATTTGTGAAGGGAAAACTTGTTTAGAGGAAAGGAGCTTGAGTGATTAGGTATGGGTTCTTGAAGAAGAAGAACAAGCTTGAAGAATATATTCTCAAGGGCACTCCAAATTGGGTATGAACTTCAAAGAGTGAGACATATTCTTTAACCCTTTTCTTTATTATGTTGGTTTTGGTGAGTAATTTGGAAGAACCCCAAATTTTAACTTCTAATGTTCATACATAATTTGGGGGAAATAAAAATTATGAATAGGGGTGAGAAATAGAGGTCCATTTGACATATAAAATGTTGGAAATTATGAGAAATTGATGATAACAATTGGGTTCCAAGGCCATGTAAGTTTCGGCCAAAAAGGGAGGATAAAGAGGGGACTTCTCCAATTTAATCTTTATTGCTTACATGTTGAAAAGAATAGGTATTTGATCATTTTACATTTTAAATGTATGCTGAAATTTATTGTATAAGACAAGTACATTTAGAAATTCTTGTGAGCATATATGTTAAATGTTAAATTAAGCAATGATTATGTGAGAAATGTTTATAGCTTGCATTGATTGTTAGGAAAGTGTTTCCATGTAAATTCTTACTTATGTCATGAATGTATGTTGAAGTCAATGGTTATAAAACAAATTAAAAAGAATGAAAAAGGGAAACTTGAGGTGTAAGAATGTTATAGTGATAAATTGGTTGTTAAATATACAAATTCAAAACAGGATAGTTTCGTTGGTCAGGACTCCCACTAATATTAGACATCGAAGATGAAGAAATTTGCCACACATTTTCATATAAAAGTTATAGATAAATGAATTAGCTAACGTTTGAAATTTATCTTGTCTCAATTGGAGTTATAGAACTTCAGAAACAGGTAAAACACCGTTGAAAGGTCAAACTGCTCGTAACAGGGCAGTTTCGTTGGTCAGAACTCCCACTAATATTATACATCAAAGTTGAAGGAATTTGCCACACATTTTCATATAACGGTTGTATAGAAATGAATTGGCTAACTTTCGGCACTGGTATTACCCCCATTGGAGTTATAGAACTCCATATATAGGCAAAATACCGAGAGGAGATCAGGCTGGAACTTACTGGATAGATTTGTTTTCTAACTTCTAGATTGGTTTGGTATTTGATATTGACAGATTATGATGCATATTCCTTTATGAAAGTTATAGATAAATGTGTTACCTTTTAATTGACATAAATTGTGCTTTATTTGGAGTTATAGAACTCTATATATGAGCAAAATACTGAGAGGAGGTCAGGCTGAAACCTATTAGACAGAGTTGTTGTCTAACTTCTAGTTTGGTTTGGGATTTTATATTGATGGATTATGATGCATGATCCTTCATAAGATTGTAGATAAATGTGTTACCTTTCTGTTGACACAAATGTTTGCTTTATTTGGAGTTATAAGTCATAGCACACCTAATGACGTTGACGCAAAACTGAGTCATAAGACACTAAAAATTATTAATGAAAAATAGAGTTGTTTGAACATTAAATGTTAGTGTAAATGAATGCTAATTTAATGAAATGAAGTGATAAATAAAAAGAGTTTATCCATGAACTTGTTTTCGAAACTAATTGGGCATGTGAAATAATAGATGTGATGAAAGAATCAGAAAAGGGGTTTGAGTGTTGATTCAAGATGTTCTACTGGAATGTAGGAGAAGCATACAGAGTGGGACCCGACTTCTCAAGTGCAAGTATAACAGGAGTTCAAGGTAAGGGTCGCCCCCTTACTTCTTTAAATTGTTTAAATTCTTGTAATGCTAGTATGTGATAGACATTATGCGAATTTTGTACTACTGTGTATCATGAGAAATATTACTATGTGAACATTGCCTACGAGCAATATAAATATTGTTGCGTAAAACTTACCAACAAGTAGGAGAAATATTATTATTGTGTGAATGTTGCCAATGAGTAAGAAATGTTATTACAATGTGAATGTTGCCTACGGGTAGGGAAACAAATACTAATTATATGTGAATGTTGCTTACAAGCAGGAGAAATAATATTATTATATGAATATGTCCACCCGGTGAATATGACTAAAGAAAGGAAAGATACAATGAAACGGACATGGATTTGAAATCTAAATTTTGGTCGTAGACTCCGGGATTTGGAGTTTGGATATGGTCTATATTATGTATATAAAGAGGAAAGAAGAAGGAAAAAAAACAGAAGAAGAAGAAAGAAAACGATCGCCTATGGACTTGATTAGGCGACCTCGAATAGGGGCGGCTAATGATGTTAACAAATATTGTTAACATCGGCATGACCTTGATGGAAATATAATGAATATCACGAATAGTTAATGATACTGACGAATAATGTTTGTATCGGCAAGTTCATAATAACTTGATTAACTTCCTAAGGAGGAAGTTAATGGTGTCAAGGGAACTTGGCATCAGCATTTCCGAAAACATCTCCAAGTGATGGAGAGTAATTAATTGACTATTTCGGGTTGGAAATAGCTCAATGGCATCGATCAATTAAGTTGGTGCCGACATTGCTAAGGAATTGATTAGTCTATCCGGGTAAGGGTGACTAATGACACTAATAGAAGTTATTAGTGTCGATAGCGACTGCCTCAGAATTTGGGGCGAATAAGAAAAAGGGTAAATCAGACAAAAGTTGATGTGTGATAATCGAAAAGAAAACCATAAGTAGGTTGTGGAAGGATAAGCATTAAATGTAGTAAAGGATCTTTTTTTGCGGATCAACTATGATTATGCCCTATCAAGTGGGTACATATATGCGTAGTTACATGTGGTTGTGACCCTTCATTATCTGGTTGTATTTTATTTATTTAATGTAATTATTATCTTATTTTGATGTTGCAGGTCTTTCTCATTCCCGTCAGGAGTAGTGTCCTAGATGTCTAGTTCTTTTGTATGAATTAGGGAATTAGCATTTCCAATTCCTTTGTATTACTTAAGGTTAGCATCCCTACTTCTTCTGTGTTAACCTCAGATGAAATGGAAGTTGCTGTATTTTCTTTAGATAATTATATGACAGGAATGATGTTAGTATTCCTTTATCTTAATCTTAGAGACCTTCAAGATTTTATGCTCGTAATATTAATGTTATTAATCAAGTTTGTGTTGTAAATTATATGTTTAAAATGAATCCCTGGTTTTGCAATATATTATGATTAATAATAATTATGGTTGTGATGCGATATGGATATACGTTGATGATGGAATGAACATGAGATATGCACAAGATGAGTTGTCGATAACTTGGGACCTCCCGGTATAGGGGAGACCCTGTCGTTATAGTGTAAAATAAATCCAAAAAAAAATTACCCGTATTTTTTTTACGTACCAAATTGTAGGAAATTAATTATAAATGCTTACAAAATCGTCAGGCGTTACATCGGCCCAGAAAACAATGGAGAGACTCTTCATTGTTCACATGCAACGTGAACAGTGGAGAGGGAATTATAATTCAGTCTCCACTGTTTACTTGCAGGAATAGTGGAGGAAGAAGAAGAAGAAGGTTGACCTAGCAGTGAGGTTCGCATCGTTGCTAACGTTGACGACGGCTCATGGTGGCACTGTGTGGCGACAAGCGGTGGTTGCTGCCTTTTTTCTTCTTCCCTGTGCAGAAGCACAAGTCTCTGTTTTTTCTTCTCTTTTCTCTTTTTGTTTGTTCTTCCTCCCCTCTGGTTTTTTTTTTCTTCCCTACTGTTCTCTCATTCTCTTTTGTTGTTCGTCTCCTTCTTTCTCTCTTCTTTTTGTTTAGTTCTTTTCCTTCCCTCTCCTTCTTTCTGTTTTTTCTCAGTTATCTCGTCCCCTGTTCTTCGTCTACTTTTTCTCTATTTTTCACCTCTCAAATCCCCTCAAAATTTCTCCTCCTTAGCTCCTCTCTCTCCGTGGTGGTAGGCTATGGGTGTGGGTCTTGTCAGTTTTTTGGTTTTTGGGAGAGGGAGAGAGACAAATGCAGGGGAACAAACTTCTTCTTCCCCTACCTCTATACGTCTAGGGGAAGAAGATGGCAAACAGTGTCATCAAAACAGCAATGTTTGCTCCCTTTTTCTAGTGAATAGTGCATGAAACGACGTCATTTTGCACAAAACACGTCGTTTCATTTAAAAGCAAATGGCGCAAAAAAAGTGTCAAATTCCAAATAAGTCCTTAATTTTTTATTTGTTCAATCAAGTCCTCAATTGCAATTTTGATTTTAAGAATCAATTCAATTGCATCCCTAAAAAATTTAATCGTCAGCCATGAAGTTGCGTCTTTTTCACTTTAGTCCTTGGTTTTGAATTTGTGTATTTTGACCATCAATTGATCAACAAACTTTCAATTTTTTTAATTTGACCCCGATTCAGTCAATTTCAATCCCTCTATTTACGCGTCTTTTCCAGTTTGGTCCTTAGTTTTGAATTTTTTCAATCAAGTCTCTAATTGCCCATGAAACTTCAATATTTATGCAATTAAGCCCCTGATTTGACCAAATCAACTCTTAAAAATTATAATTTGGCCCCTGAACTTTAATTTCTTCAAATTAAAGCCCAAATTGACTTAAAATCAATTTTTCTTGCAATCAAACCCTCCATAAATTCAATTAAACTTTCAATAAAATTTAATCAAATCCATAAACATTTGATTTTGAATTTTTCTTCCTCAAATTTGAATTTTTAACAATAAGGTTTTTATCAGTAAAAAATATATTGTCAAATTTCAATCTTAATATTTTTGAACTCTCTCAATCAATCATTGTTATTTTTTGTTTTTTACCGACAATTTTGTTTTTTACATGTATCTAAAAATGAGTAACAACACACATTGTTGATTGTAGTTCATTAGCCTGTGACCTGTATATTCCTCAAATCCTGCAAGTTATCTCAATTCTCAAGACTCAGGAGATTAAATTCTGAAAAGACTGTAGGTGTTCAATGAACTCGATCTCTCTATGCCGCGCGAGAGAGCTTTGCTGGTAGGGGCCATGACACAGAAGTAGCAGCTCTCTTTTGACCGACTGTTTTGTTACTAAAACCAAATCCAAATCGAAGACCAAGATCCACAAACAGAATCTTTGATCTGCAGCTAGGGGTTTTTTTCTCTGCTCTGGAGACCCTATTCTTTCACCTGTCAATTTTAGGCTGTGGCTATAGCTACTACATTGATGGCTAAAAACACAGTTGAAATCGAGGTTGCAAATGTTACAATAAAAACAAACCAGAAAAGCTTGAAAAAAAAAAAAGCTTCTCGGCTTTTTGATGTAGGCCATACAAACGCACATTCAACTTTTGGTTACCAAACCCTTAATTAGTAAGTAAATAGCGTGAGTTGATCACCTTAGCAAGCAAAAGACTGGATTCCAATTCCCCCAACCTCCAAAATGAATTACCTCTTAGATAAGTGGACACTAAATCTTCTTAATGTCAAGCAGACTGATTCGGTTGTGTTCTTCTCTGTCGCTACACTTCAAACGGGAAAGAAATGAAGCCTTGACGAAACGCCATGTCTAACCTGTAAACAAGTACACGTATGTGTTCTTGTGCTAACCAAATTTGCAAGTTTTGACCATGAGTACCGGGAACTAGTTTGACTCCAAAAATCATACTCCCATGAACCTTTATTTGGCGCAAAAATTGTTAAGCTCTACAAAAGCGAAGCCAGCTTCATGAAAAATAAGTAGGTTTCTGATAGCATTTGCGCTAATCATATACATGAATCACCAGTTGTGTAATAACAGTGAAGTGACAAAATGTCAATCATGTGCTTCATTGAAAAATCAGGGCGGTTATAACATTTACATCCTTCTAAATGATGAAAGCAGGTATGGATGGGTAGAAAAGGATGAAATGAGGGGGACAGAAAATCTTAAGAGAGGGTATTTTCCCCTTTGTTGGAATGGGAAGCAAGCACATCACAAAAAGCATCTAGGAGGTGTTGTTCATCACATATGGTTATCTTCCCAGCAAAATCCATTTTATTCAGGGTATGGCACGTCAATCCATCCACTTCCCGAGTTATCAAAGTTCTAGTGCACGAACAAAAAAGGTTCTAGTGCACTAACAAAAACCAGGACAAACCCTTCTAGGTCTAAGACGGCAATACATGCCCTAAAAATTCAATTTTTTATTTATTAAAAATTAGTATTTATTTATATTTTGGATCGTTTTGATTCGCTGATTTCAAAAGTAATTTTTAATAAATAAAAAATTGAATTTTAATACATTTCAGCACAAAAAACACTTTAAAAACCAACCACAACCACACTCTCAAACAGACACTAACTTTCACAAATAAATTACCATCCGCAATTAAGCATAACTATATCTAAATCATAAATAGTAGGGGTGTTCAAAATAACCGAGAAAACCGATAAAACCGAAGAAAAATTAACCGAAAAAACCAAACCGAAATGAAAAACCGATTAAACCGATTTTCAAAACCATAAATTTTAACAGGTCCGGTTCGGTTTCGGTTTTGAACCAGAAACCGGACCAAACCAAACCGGACCCACTAAACAATTAACAAAAATTTATGGTATAAATAGTTAATTTGCAACCTAACTGGCTAACCCTAATAATTAACATAACCTTCCTACCTCTCACAAAAAAACCGTCTCCTTGTCTAGAAAAATTCCCAATCTTCCTCTCAATCTTCCTTTCCCAGTTTCCTTTCAATTTTCAACTGCACTGCTATCTGTGTTTCAGCGTTTAACAAGCAAAGCCCTGCCTGCCTCCTCTGCTTGGTTCAACTTAAAAATCCTACAAAAGAACCTGCTCCAAAAACTCTCATCATCAACTTTATTAGGCACAACCTCGCCATAAATCTCCCTGATCACCCGATTTTCACTAATAAACCTCTCAATCTCCTCCTTTTTCTCATCAATCACAAAACCCCTTGATTTCCATTTCTCATAATCCTCCTTATCCTCAGGTTCACTACAGTAAGTATCGAAATCACATT
>Ga0307507_10012948_pt1 | contig 10220 bp, 3 predicted proteins | sample 7_EM_MG_FD_207223 | JGI IMG/M metagenome (GOLD analysis project Ga0307507, IMG submission 207223) | Populus trichocarpa ectomycorrhiza microbial communities from riparian zone in the Pacific Northwest, United States - 7_EM | ecosystem: Host-associated > Plants > Roots > Unclassified | place... | reverse complement strand
GTACATTAGCTGCTTTCACATCACGATGAATAATTTTAGGATTGCAGTGCTCATGAAGGTATTCCAGCCCACGTGCTGCACCTAAGGCCACTCTTTTTCTGGTTGTCCAATCTAAAACAGGCTCCTCGGGTTTACGTTCTGCAGGTCAAGATCAAAATTCAAATGTCGCTAGAAAATAGAAATGTATTGCAAAAATAATTGTAAGACCATATATAGGCCTATGAATTGTATTTTCACTAGTTGACATTAGATATTACAAGAGAAACAGGTACAATTAATTCATCAAACAGACATGATACATAAACTCTGATGCTATCTGGATGTTCATAGGTATCAGCTTATCCTTATCCTACTCATTGGTTAAGGAGTACCAGATTCAATGCTGCCAATGATCATTACAAAATGTCAAACTCTTTTTTTTTTCCTTTTTTTTTGTCAAATATAGGAATTTCATAGCTAATTATTGATGAATGATTATTGAGAATTTGCTACTAGAGTTTATCCCCCTTTTTTTTAAAAAAAAGGAGGCTGCCAAGCAACTGCAAGGGCTTACTTTTAGCTTCTTTGTTCTATCATCTTGTCCTGAATCATGCATATAAAATTGGGATTAAAATTCTCTCATGTTCGGATCATGTTCCAAATTTCACAATTTATTATGAAATATATAGGCCAAATTTCACAAATTTCACTTTAAGATACGTGAGAAGGAAAAAAATATTAAAGTGATTATATTCTTTTCCATTTTTAACATGTACTAAAATAATGTGCATTAATTCTGAATTTAGTGGTTTAGATTTAACAAACATGACCAAACATGAGAGGAACTCAATCTATAGAAAATGATTAATGACAAATACCTCAGCTGTAGATGGTAGAAGAAAACAGTTAAATATATTAACACTTCCTCTCAAAATCCAGCACATAAATAATTAATACCTCTTAGACAATAGGCCACACTTAAATTCTGCATGAATGGATACACCAAGAGGCGTTCTGTAGTTGTTGTGCAAAACCCTATCAGACGTAATAGGTTCCTGTGAACAGCTACACTTATCATCTCAACTTCACGTTGGAATGCTGCATCACCCCCAGGACTTTCAAAATCAGTTAAACGCTTAACCGCAATTTTGGTATTATCAGCAAGCACTCCCTTATAAACTTTTCCAAAACCTCCCTGTCCAAGGATATTTTTTTCACTGAAGTTGTCCGTTGCAAGCTGTAGTTCCCTCCATGAAAACCGTTTTAACTGACCGAATGCTATTCTTTGATCCACTTCACCTAAACAAATGGTAAGAAGAGGGTTCACGGAAAAAAAATAGAGTGAAGTAACTTCAATTCTTCAATCATAATTGTAAAAGATAATAAAAGGTAAGCAAATATTTTTCATTTTGTATACATTCTCAAACTTTCACGACTTCTAGATAATAGAACCTATGCTCACCGATAATTCGAATCAAGAAATTTGCACCAATCAATCACAAATAAACACAAATATTAGATTCCATGTTTAGCCAAAAGTCAGAAATGTTTATATAATTAGAACAGTTTTCAAGCAGGCAGGATTTTTCAACAATTTAAACCTTTGAGAAATTATCTGAATCAAATCCAACAACAGGATGGCTATAAGTACTAGATTTCATTTCATGATAGGACACAAACTGATTACTAAATTTCATCCAGATGGAAAAGTAGTTACTGTGGTACCCATAAACGCATTGAATTATACATGTTATAGCAAACATCATATAGTATCATAGATCACAACATCATAAGATATACATGGATTATTTACATGAGGAAAAAAACAATCATAAGATAAAAATCAATCCAGCTAAACCTCATTCTCCTTGGATTGCAATCTAATTCATCCATTTATTAAAAAATGAGTCAGCCAGGTTACAACATGTTGACAGTATACAGGCTTCTGGGCTAGATTTCAAAACTATCATAAAAGCATCTTTATTTAGATAAAAGGAAGCTCATTTCTTTTCTTCTCATAACATGCTCAGTGACTCTGATTCGGATAAGTGGATGAGGTTGCATTAGCCAAAAATATGAACCCAATAAAGTGGCTAAAAGGTATGCATGTTGCATGTGCTCATCAACCATTAACTACTAAGTAAAAAATATCTCCCAATGCGTAACAATAAAATTCAGTTACAGGAAAAATATGCGACAATGTTAAACAGTATTTTTCACTAATCCTTGTTTGTCTTCGGTAAATTGTATAAATTAGCTAGAGGATGGGTACACAAGATAAATTCTAAAGCCTGTTATTTAACTTACAAATATTTTCCAAAAAGTGTAAACTAAATGTCAAATTCCATGCTAGTGTAACAAAAGTAAGCTAGTTGAGCCATAAATTGAAGCTTCAATGAAATGAGAATTTTATCACGTCAACAACAAAAACTTGGCCAAGTCAAGTGAGTTCATCAGAATAGAAATGAAAAAACAAGACTGGCCAAAATTGTGACATGATCTATTAAATCTATTATTTCTATGCATGTAGCAGAAAGTAGCTGCAATGCAATTATTTTGCTATGTGCTTAAAGCAACTCAAACCTGCAACATCTACAAATACTTCACGTTTGTAGCCTTTGTGTCTACCCTTGCAAACAAAAAATAGCAAGCCTCCAAAAAGAAAAAGAACTGTGAATCCTCCCACAACTCCAATTATAATTCCAGTCTTTGACTTATGTGAACCACCTGCTAACAGATTAAAGGATTAGCAATTAGCTTCACAAAAACATAACTTTAATGGATGTAGTTCAAAAAACATCTCCAATAAATAAAAAATACTAGTTAATTACCTGAATCGCTATTATGAGACTCGCAGCTATGCAAATTTGGCCCGCTACAATTTAAGTGGTTTCCTGTGAAACTGAAATAAGTGAATGCAATTCAAATTAAGTCAAATGTTGACAGTTGCAAGACATACCACGCAAGCACGCACACATCCACAAAAGAAACAAATGAGAAATTTAAATGAAAAAATTAGGAGTTGAAATAGCACTAATTCCATGTTATTCATACTTGTATTTAGGAACTTGGAATAAATGATCTGGAATTTGACCACTGAGATTATTTGAATCGAGCAGACTGCAAAGAAAATTTCAATCATGCCATTAAAATCTTGAAACACAGCCATGGGTTACAAAGCTATATAATTCGAGAGTCAATTATTGAAAATGTGGGACCATAAGAACAATTTAGGAAAATTCCCGTCTGGATTCATAAACAAAACACTGCTATCTCGTATCATCTAGGCAATGTGCAGGACATCATTACTTACATGTTGATCAAGTTTTGAAGACCAGCAAGTGATTCAGGGATAGCTCCACTGAGATTATTTTGACCCAATGTCCTGGTTGCATGATAAGAAAATCTTACTGATCATGAAAAAGTTTGGAAGAATGCTGAGATATATCTCATATACCTCAAAGAATAAAAAGAGCAGAAGGTGTCACTTACAAAAATTGTAGCCTTTTAAGATTGCCCAAGGAAGACGGTATTTCACCGCTTAAACGATTATTTTCCAAATCTAAGCTGGTTAAACTTGTCAAATTTCCAAACTCTTTTGGTATCCCACCAGTTATGCCATTCCCTTTCAATGTTCTGCATTATGAATGCAATCTAGTATATATTAGTATCCACTTTAAACTCAACACCTCAGAAAGTCCATACAAAGGGATGTAACTAGAAGCTTTATGAAGCACAAATAAAAATATCCTGTCAACCATATCATCTTGAAAGCATTTCCACAATATATTTAACGTTTTGCAAGGCTAATGCGAAAACATTGAAGCTTCAAGTTGCAGCTATCTACATATATATATATATCTATCAGAGTCTGAGTCTATTATGGTATGGGCATGGTTATGTGTATTGGTTATCTAAATGCAATGAGTGTGTTAGCATGCAAGAGGAAAGGGGAAAAGGTCAAGTGTAGATGAAAGTTAAGAAAGCAAAGGTTGTTGTTGTAATGCAGGATTGAGAAAGGGGCAAAAACACCTAGAGTGGCTGTAATGACATGACCCAAATGAAGTGATTACCATAGATGGAAATCTAAACTGGGAAGATTTCTCTACCACCATCCCAAAGTAATCAAATTGAAAATCTGCTGCCCATCAAAGTCCAAAAGGTTGAACGAACTCTTTCCCACAATTACCACTTAAGTTGTAGATCCTCTCCAATCATAGATGTTTGTATACAATAAGAAGTGTCCACACTGATAACTTTCCTCTCACACCCTAAGTTGTTTCTATCATATACTTAGCTTGTCAATTACCCATAGATTTCCAACAATTCCAAAATGATCCAACTGCAGCATCTCATCCTTCTAGCAATCTTATTGTTTGGTGAGGCAAAGTCAAAGCTTAGACTATTTTCCACCAAGTAGATATGCATTAAATGAAGTCGATAGCAAGCAAATTGGGCAGATATTTGCGAGACAAGAGATAACAAAAGATAACATATAGCAACACACATGATAGAGGAAACTAGTTTCAGCTTTCAAATAGAAAATGATATGATAACTAAAGTCACAAAGCTGTTTACGAGACAAGTTCACATCCCCGTGTCATGGTAATATCTGCTAAGACAATTGAAGACCGGTTTCTGTAACCATTTTTAGCCTAACAATTCCAGGAGAGGAGGGGAAAGATAGGCTGCATCTTCGAAACTAACAATTTCTTACATTGTTAAGAAAACAAACTTAAGTAGTATTAATGAATAGTTTCTGTAACTCCATTAGAAATGCCATATTATTGGGGATTAGCTTTTGCGCATGTGCACACAGGGCGCTAGCATCTCATGTGTGATTCAAGTTTTTTATCACTACTGATTAAAACTCATAAAATTGCTTTTGAGAATGAAATGCACCTAATTTAAAAAAAAATGAAAAAATGCCCTGAGAAAAAAAACAAATTCATCAAAAAACAATTCTATAATTAAATCTTATCTGCTGATTGTTACAACATGCACAATACGTACAGTGTATTAAGAGTCTTTAGAACTCCTATCTTAGGAGACAAGGTCCCAGAACAGTTGATGCCAGACAGCGTTCTGCAAATGGGTGAAAATATAAGCATATCCAATGTGAAAGATAAAATGTAATTCAACCAAAGAACAAAATATTGCAGGAATACTAAATTATTTTATATGAATCTATCATCTGGAAACAGCTGAAAGAAGAGGTAAAACCACATCAAAGAAAACATACACAGAAATGACATGTTCGTTACTGTCACAGATAACATTCGTCCAAGTACATGGAGTAACTTGATTTGGGTTCCAATCTTTCAATTGATTGTCTGGAACATTCATCGAAAGCTTCAATGCAGATAGGGCATCTCCTGTAACCAAAAGTACAATTATTTAGCATCTAACCAGGTTACCATCTTAACTATTCAATCAGTAAAGGAAAGTAAACTTGCAAAAGCTTAGTGCAAAAATTAAATCAAAGAAGAGGGTAAATGGCAACATTCTCAACTTCCATTATATGTTCATTGTATCCATCTAATCATCGAGGTCATATTTATTTATATCTAGAACACGCGTGCAGATGCACCCTAAGAGAGAGGTCATATTATCAGACAAAGTGGTCATGGATTGAGAACCCTTTCAACCACAGATGGATATTCAGGTGTAATTTAGCCTTTTCATCCTTCTCACACAGATTCTGCATAAACAAATATTTCTCAAGCAAAAAAAATACAGATAACAGGAATGGCATCAGTCTGGATGTTTGTAAGTGTCAGATCAATTTGAAGAAAACCATTGACCAGATTGTGGTTTGCTTCATTTGTCATTTATCATTGTCTTAATGATGTAGAAATGGCCCCAGCAAGTAAAAACAGTAAATTAGCTTATCAAAGAAGGACAACATACCTTGCAAGTTGGACAATACAAAAGACTGCAAGTAAGCCAATACTAAAGCTGCAAGAACCAGTTCCATCTTCAATGACATCATCCCAATTGCTCAATCCATTGAAACACATGAACCCAAATGAAGATACAAGAAAAACCCATCTGTGCAAAAATGTCAGCATTTTGAGTCATAAATACTTGGATTATGAGATAATGAATGCATTGGGCGAGAAAGTTCACTAGTACATAAGGAAACAATTAAGCTGATCAAGTTTTTTTTAGATACTGATGTAGTTCATATGATAATAGTGAATTAGCTTCATTGGTTGTTTCTCTAATTTTTGTAAATGGGCACTACTGCCTTGGTGCTTCCATCTACAACTAAAAATGGGCACTTGCGTGATTCCATAGATTCCCTTTTAATGGATTCCTTTCTTATTCTAATCTTAGCAGGAATCTTTTTTTTCTCAATTAATTAGTCAACAAGGACAATGGCTTGTTTATCATTTGCAATCTCTCGATGACCAAGGTGGACCAATGTGTATGTAACAGTAAACTTTACATGCGATCATTCCAATTATCAGACAAGATTTCTTCAAGATTTTTCCAGAAAAAAAAGAAGACTTCATGACTAATTTAAGAAGTGATTAAGTCAAAACAAAAACAAGGAGGCAATCACAAACAGGGTAAGAGACCTTATGACTTCAAATAATATATACCTAAGAGGCTAAGACTAAACACGAGTTTGACTAATTTAAGACTTCATTTTTCACATAAAAATTCTAGATTGCAGTTAAGTCAATGAGTCTGCTCTCAGGTCATAACATAATTTCAATGGAATATAACTAGTTCCAGAGAAAACAAAGCAAGGTATCATTTCCATTTCCCAACAAAACTTCCTCTGATTCCCAAAGAAAATGCAAAGAATCATCCAAATAGAACTCTAAATCTATTAATTATGGCTTTTAGCACTTAGTACAACACAATTAAAAAGTGGAAATAAAAACACACAAAAAAGGAGAAGCATGAACTTTCAAACTAATCCTAACCATTCTATTGAATTCAAAATCACAATTTCTTTCTGTCCTCACATTTTCTCAGAAACCAAACAAAGCTTCAAGCCTCAAGCTTAGGAATCAAAACAAAAGAATCCAAACCCAAAAAAGAAAACATACCAGAGTCATAAACCATGTATTTGAAAGAACTGAAAGGGGCCTCCTTTAAGAGAAAACAGAACCGAACTTTAAGTGGAGGAGGTATCAGGAAAGGTAAAGTGCTTAATGGTTGAGAAAACGAAACAGAGCTAGGGCTTCTTGTGAGTCTCAGAGATTGAGCTGGCTTGATTTGCTATAGCCAAACTAGTGGGTCTATATCTGTCTGGCTGTGCTTGTTCCACTTTACAAACTAGTGGGTCTAGCAACAAAGTTTTTAACAGCTAAAATCTACACAGAAAGTTGTGTCCTTTTGCTCTCTCTGTGGGTTATTATGTTTACAGTTGTGTAATTTTGCCATTAGTTTAACTTGAAGCAAACTTTTGCAATTATTAGTGCTCCCTCTCTTTCTACATAAGACTCAAAAAAACAGAGAGGGGTCCTTGGGGGTCCTATTTTGCCATTAGCACATTTGACTATCGTTGTACAGAGAACACGTTCTTGAACGCTTGGCTTAGATGGGAAATGATATTTGTTCCTTGTGCTCTCTCAGATTTGGGTTCCATTTGATCTTTATGTGTTTATAACTTCAAACAGAATTTAATTCAGTTCTTAAAAATAGAAGTGTCTGGTAAAGATTTTGCATTCAGAAAACAGACAGATTATTTCATAAGGACATATAAATGCTAATTATGGCTCACGTTTGCGTCGGGGATCTGAATAATTTTTATAGTAAAATATTTAGATGTTACAGGTACATTTTAAAAAAAATCAGTTATAAATAAATGAAAATATTTATCACAATAACATGAGAAAAGAAAAACTTTATCCGAAAAAAATAATGTTATTTAATTTTCAATCAATTAAGTATGGAAGGATGAAATAATATAAAAAAAAACTAGTGTGAGCCTAGATGAACCAGCACGGTAGACATTTAAATTGAATATTAAAGGGGAATCTAGTTCAGATTAATCTGACAAACTCGTGTTTTAGGCCATGAGATCAAAATAATTCGATAAAAAATTAAAGAAAATTACAAAGTCATTTAAAAGAAAACAAAAAACAATGTTGAAAGACGATATCGGAAAAGATCATAAGATAAAAAAAATGTCAACTCCTATTAACTTTTCAAACTCATGATCTGGATCATCAAACTGGAAACAATATACATGAAAAAATTATGAAGCTCAATCCTTAGAAAACGAAACGTTGAAGGATGAAATAAAAAAAATCACAAAAAAACCTAAAATAAAAAATAGCAATTAAAAAAATATGGTTTAAAGTTGAAATAAAAAATAAATTAAAGGTCAACAACAAATATTTAAATTTAAAAGAGTAAAAACATTAATAAAAGAAAACAATCAAAAGAATGAAGATAAAAATAAAAAATATACTATTAACTTGGATTGAATGGTAAAATTAAAAATAATAAAACTTTTATAAAAGAGTTAAGGAAAAAAACTTAAAAAATCAAAAAAATTATAATCGAACTGAAAACACTAATACAAGATAAAAAAAAATTGAACATGTAGAATTTCTCAACGTGATTTTTACAAAACAAAAACATAAATATAAATCTAAAAACTTATGTAGTATCTAATTAAACAAATCACGAATAATTATATAAAAAAATAAAAAAACAAAGTCATCAACAATAAATAAAAACATAATCGAAAAAATTAAGAGATAAATGTAGATCAAGATATTTAATATTGCAACACGGGTTACTTACCAAGTTGTGTTTAATGATTTTTTTTTTATTAAAATCAATTTGTAATAGAAATAGACACACACATAAAATTTATTGAATAAAATTAAAGGAAAAAAATATTATGTAAGACTACACATATTAAAAAAGTATAAAAAATAAATGTTTTTTTATTTTTTAAAATGCATTTAATCTATATATATATATAAATTCATCCCTTGCATCTTGATTGTCTTCAAGTTGAGTTTTAAAATTATAATAATAATTATTTTTATCTTTATACGTCTTAGTTGAATAATTTTGAAATTGAGAGTTTTTTACAATGATATTTTAAAAATAACAAATAATAAATATTTTCTCTAGAGATATATTCTTTTTGTACCTTGTGTTTTGAAAGTACAAAAATTCACTTTAAAATTGTTTCAATGAGAGATTTATTTTCATGTTTCTATTTCTATCTCTTTAACGAAACATATTTATATCTCTATTGTTTTGTTTTTTCTAGTTGCGAATAGTAATCAAACACTATTTAAGAATTTTTAAGTTATTATGCTTTCAATTTAAATTTAAAGAAAAATGGTGGGGGGGAAAACTCTTATAAATACACCGGTGAGGAAAAAAATTGGATGGTTTTCCAGATATGTAGTATATATGGAAAAAAAAAATATATGTATATATGTTTAATGTTTATCAATAAGTTCTGTAGTGATGAACACATGAGATGGGATTGCAATACTCCCAAGGCATTATTCTTCACACGGTGTATACTTTTCCAGTTTTTTTTTTTGTTGTATGCAAATTTAGTCCACGGATTCTATTGAAAGAGAAAGACAAGAGAGAGACAAGTAGAATCCAGATTCAGCCCCCTTCAATCTTTTCTCTTCTAGGGTGTGTTTGTTTGCACGTGTTCTTGTGTCGGTAGCAATTGGAGAACAAGGTTGCAAATTGTACTTTTTTGGTGAATGAAAAAAATCACTAACTATTTACATCACCAGCGCGATACCACGGGATAATAATTTTTGCATAAAAAATATCAAAAAAAATTAAGATTTAAAAGTATTAGGTCTTTTTACAAAGCTATACTCAATAGTCTTGGGTGTGGCTGCAACGTCTGACCCAAGAGTAATATTTATAATATTAATAATAATATTAAACTTGCATGACCCAAGTTTAAGCGAGTCTAACTACAATATCAGACCCAATAGTCTTGGATGTGGGTCTGGCTGCAAGGTCGTGTCATAAAAGTATGATAATTAAATAGATTAATTAAAAAGAAAAAATAACCTAAAGGAAGAAAAAAATTAATGAAGAAAAAGAAAAAAAATCTAAATTAACTGGGTTAACCCTTCAAACCAAGTTAACCCGTCAAACTTTAGATTCATGTCGTGAAAGTTTGATAACTAAATAGAAAAAAAAAATTGACGGGTTAACACAAAATTAACTGGGCTAACCCGTCAAACCCGGGAGCCGTGTCATGAAAATTTGATAACTAA
>Ga0307507_10012947_pt1 | contig 10220 bp, 2 predicted proteins | sample 7_EM_MG_FD_207223 | JGI IMG/M metagenome (GOLD analysis project Ga0307507, IMG submission 207223) | Populus trichocarpa ectomycorrhiza microbial communities from riparian zone in the Pacific Northwest, United States - 7_EM | ecosystem: Host-associated > Plants > Roots > Unclassified | place... | reverse complement strand
TATATATTTCTTGATATGCAATTAAGGTAAAGTTATATGCTATATATTTAACTATTATATATTATCTAATATAATCTTATACAATCTTATATAGTTTTATTACTTGGAGGCTCTGTATAAGGCTCTATACAAGGCTCTACACAAAGCTCTATACAAAGCTCTACACAAAGCTCTACATAAAGCTCTACACGAAGCTCTATACAAAGCTCTATATATAGAGGCTCTGCACGAAGCTCTGCGCATAGAGGCTCTGCATAACGCTCTGCACAAAGCTCTGCATAAAGCTCTGCACGAAGCTCTACGTATAGAGGCTCTGCACAAGGCTCTACGCGAGGCTCTATATACAGAGGCTCTGTATAAAGCTCTATACGAAGCTCTGCGTATAGAGGCTCTATATAAAGCTCTGCATAAAGCTCTGTATAAAGCTCTACACGAAGCTCTACACGAAGCTCTATATATAGAGGCTCTGCACGAGGCTCTACGCGAGGCTCTGCGTATAGAGGCTCTACACAAAGCTCTATATAAAGCTCTATACAAAGCTCTATACAAAGCTCTGCATAAGGCTCTGCGCAAAGCTCTATATATAGAAGCTCTATACAAAGCTCTATATAAAGCTCTATACGAAGCTCTACGTATAGAGGCTCTATATAAGGCTCTACGCGAAGCTCTGCGTATGGAGGCTCTATATAAAGCTCTATATTAGGTCCCTGCTATATTCCTAATAGCGTCTACACATGTCTCTGCCTATATAGCCACCTTATTTTTTTTACCCTTCTTTCCTTTTTTACATCCTCCCTACCTAGGGAGGTACTAGAACGGCAGCTAGTAAAAAACTATTGCTAGAACTAGATAACTATTGCTAAAACTAGATAACCGTCGCTAGAACTAGATAACTATTACTAAAACCAGACGACTATTGCTAGAGCTAGACGACTATCGCTAGAGCTAGACAACTGTTACTAGAACTAGATAACCGTTGCTAGAACTAGATAACTGTCTCTAAAGTTAGACAACTGTTGCTAAAACTAGACAACTGTTGCTAGAGCTAGATAACTGTTGCTAAAACTAGACAACTATCGCTAGAGCTAGACAACTGTTGCTAGAACTAGACGACTATCGCTAGAGCTAAATAACCGTCGCCAGAACCAGACAACCGTTACTAGAACTAGACGACCGTTACTAGAACTAGATAACCGTCGCTAGAACTAAATAACTATCGCCAGAGCTAGACAACCGTCGCTAGAACTAGACGACCGTTGCTAAAGCTAGATAACAACAACTAGCCGGCGAGCACTATAAACGATTTAATTAATTAATCGAATCAAGGTAGCATAGACAGGTAGGCACAAATAGGGAGATGCTAATAGGTAGGCAGATACAGATAGGTAAGTAGATATAGATAGGTAAGTAGATATAGATAGGTAAGTAGATATAGATAGGTAAGTAGATATAAATAGGTAGGCAAATGCTAACAGGTAGGCAGATATAAATAGGTAGGCAAATGCTAACAGGTAGGCAGATATAGATAGGTAGGCAGATATAAATAGGTAGGCAATATAGACAGGTAGGCAATACAGACAGGTAGGCGATATAGGTAGGTAAGTAAGTTAATAGGTAAATAGGTAGAAGAGAACTATTGCTATATTATATTAAATTATCTAAAATAATATTATTTATTTTGCTAGCCTTATAAATAGCTTTAAAGTAGCTTTTATTTATTTAAAATATGTTATTAGTATAAAAGAGGTAAATATAATTATAGTTGCCAAATGCGCAGATTACTGGTAGGTTGCGCACAGGTTGCGCGTAGGCTGCGCGTAGGCTACGTGTTAAAAAAACACAACATAGGCTAGTCGGTCGAGTTGCTAAATAACCTCAACTGCGCGCCAATTACGTTAACCACCAACCATTGAGGCCATTAAAAGGGTACTATATTTTGCCGATATACCCTTAGTCTCCATCCTTAAGGGCGCTTATACTTAGCAATGTAATAGCAGTTGTTAAACTAATATATAATACTATATATGCATTCCTTATTCCATCTTAAATTTAAATTTAAATTGCTATTAGAATTAGAATTGCCGTTAAAGTCTAAATTAGAATTATTTTAAAGGGTTGCAAATACAGAGTTATTAGCAGTTAAGGTAGATAATGCTTACTATATACAGTAGTGCTCCTTAAATTCCTTAATAAGGTCGATAATAGATAGGGCTTTTTTATCTTTTTATTCTTTTCTAATTAGATCTACTTTTAGTACTCCTATAAAACTAGAAGAGATGGCTTTAATAGCTTATATAAAATTATAGTGGGGCCTAAATCCCTATACGTTTAAAAGCTCTAATTCCTCTACTAGCTTATAGACGCTCCTCTAGTTATTTAACCATTTTTTAATGCTCTGCTTTTTATTGTAGGCTTTAAGAGCCGTATATTAATTTAGGACGTCGCGCTTTTAACCTAAGGTAGTAGGGGCGAGTATAGTCTTTAACTCTTAAAGGCGTTTGTATACTATTCTAAGGTCTTTAATAAGAGGGAGGTAGGCTACTAATGTTATACAGACAATATAATTACTAATATCGTTTATAGCTTGCTCTTACTTCTAGTGCACGCGAAGGTTGTCCTTATATTCCGCGTATAGTTAATTATAGGCAATGAGTTGGTTTAGATCTAGCTTAGCTATTGATATAGCAGTAGGAAGCACGTCTCTTGGTATAGGCCGATTCGGAGGTTCCAGCTTCAAAAGCTTATCTTTCTTCTTTAATAGGTTAATATACTACTATACGTTGTTTGTTTTAGCAGTATCTTAAATAATAAAGAACCATTGCATCCAATCAGATAGCTTTTTAAGGATAAGGTTGAATTTTAAATGAGGTCTGTCTATATTGGTTATTATTTTTAGAATTTAACAGGTTAAGCAGGGTCCTAGGTTAGCGTCTTGGCGAAACCTTATTTTAACGTTTTTTAATTCGTCAGTTCGTTTATCTGTTGGGTACATTCGTCGGTCAGGTACAACTATCCGTTTATTTAGTAGGTAAAGAAGCTCAAGACACTTACAAAGGTGGTAGAAGTAGTGACTTCGTAAATAAGGTAGTAGATTGATTAGTTTAGCAGGTAGTGCAATCCGGACTCATAACTGTAACAGTGCAAGTGTGGGAGAATTAAGTGAGCGACTTGATTCTAAATCTATGGAAATCAGGTGGTATATATACATAAAAGGTGTAGACAATAAGGGGTAATTAATTGAGTTATTTGACTGAGTTAGTGACCGAGTCGGTAAGCGAGTCAATATGCAGGCGAGTCAGATTGGCATTCTGGCGGTGTATGGGTAGTCGGTTACATCTTCTATAGGGAAAAGGTAGGCACTCTAGGTTAGCTTCTCGCGGATTTATATCTTCCAGTAGCTGTATTTCTTGCGGTTACCCTTAAAGATTAGGGGATTAGGGTAGCATATATTAGACCCTATAGTATTAGTTTAGGTTTAATTATTATGGCTTTTGTTATTGCCGCTGCTATAGTAGGGGTTCTTATTAGGTAAAGCTGCTTAGCGCTAACCTTCCATTAAACATTAAGTAGGTAAGGTTGCCAGGGGCGTAAAGACTTAGGTGGCGTTATATGCAGTAAAGAGGTGTCTGGTATTGTTACAAATATACTTATTAAGCTAAGATTATAGGTATTTAATTATACCCTCTCTTTTAGTAACTGTAGCAATAAGTATAATCTCAGCCTTCTTTAATTGTTGGACGTCGCGTTTAGACGCGTGGAGGTCGTCTTTAATCTCTTAGCGTGTGTTATTAGCAAGCGCCTTATAAGCTTATAGGTCTTAGATAATATTATAATCTTAGGCAGTACGCATCTTAGCTCGTATAAGCTTTAGATAGTAGTTTTATAGAAGGCGGTAGTATTTATTAGGTTCTTGTGCTACCATTTTTATAAATATCTTGGCGTCTTATATCTTAATCTTAATAGGTAGTAGCCCTTTGACTTATTTATCTGTGGTTATATAGTTAATAAAGGATAAGACATTGTTAATATCCCCCTTATAGTTATTGTAGTCTTTTAAGCCACTAGGCTTCCCTTTAGGGGTTAAGGCTAGGGCTAATAAATTAAATCCTCCTAGGACTAATTAGTGTCATAGTTTTAATATAGGTATTGGGTTATTCTTTAAGTTTAACATAGTGGCTAGTAAGGAATTTCGTCTTACTATTGTTAATTCTTTAGGAGTACAAAGTGAGGTAACTTGTGGATATACTGCTTTTGGCAGTATCTGCGGTATTATAGAGACGTAGAATTGGTTGTAGGCTAAACGTTGGTAAAGAAAAAGGCGCAACGTAATGTTACGGAACGGGGGCAATGGCTACAAAGCGTATATATTTAGGGAGTCTACAAGACGTCGCGCAATTGATCGTAAGGGTCGAGGGCGTAAGGAGGTAATATACCCTCGCGTAGCTAATATAAGCTGTACGCGAGGTGTACGCGAGAGCACGGGGTTCTCCTATAGAGGCCCCTGCGGTCGGGTTCCGTGACAAAAGTAGACAATAAGATATTACCTAAGATGGTAACCACAACGCTATCTACGGTGGCAACTATCTTATAAGTAAACGATGCTAATATAAGGGATAATAACTTATAGATGGTTATAATAGTATAACTTAAAGGCTTTATAACCCAGGCGGACAATAATTAGTTAGTATTAGTTAAGTAGTTATAAGATATAAAGAGAGAAACGATTAAGATACTATTAATTAAAAAGTTTATAAGAGAAAAATATAAGCTAAAAAGATTCCTTATATAGATGCGATTAAAGATTTAATATAAAGGAAGTAAGCTAGCGGAACTAGTTAACTAAGTAGTATATATAGGGCTGTTCTTAACGGGTTAGGTATTAGAGTAGTTTAAACCATATTTTACGGAGATATAAGCTAATAGGTTAGCGGCTGCAAATTTAGAGGCGTGGTATATATTCTTAAGCTAGGAAGAGTTTACTAGTTAACTTATATAGATATATAGAGATCTAGAATTAATAGTAATGGCAAAAAAAAAGTTTTACTAACTTATATAAAAGGAATTAGCAATAGAATATATAACGCTGTTTTAGACCCTAATAGTATAGTATTAATAAGGACTAAAGGCTAAGGTCTAAAATATAATAATACTAATAGAAAATGTAAGCGATATAAAAAAACTAATTAAGTAAGCTATTAATATAGATAACTAGCTATACTAAAGTAAAAAACTAAGTAAGGGATAATAGGGACTAACGTGTTAGCGAATTAGTTAATTAAGACAAGAGTACAACAGGAGGGTCGCGCAAGCCTATGCAATTAGATTGTCTATAAACGAGGATCTAAAGCTAAAGAAAGGAAAGGAGAAGAAGAGCGGCGCCGGTCAAAGTAGGGTTCTTTTATGCGGTCCTCTAGTTATATAACTATAAGTTCTGCCAAGTTCTGCTAGCCGTAACATTATCCCCCCCCCCTTAGTAAAGCCTGTCCTTAGGCTTTATATATCTATATTATACCTATAGGGCGTTCTTATCTTTATATTCTTCCGGTAGCTTATTATCTTTACTATACTAGCACTCTATCTACTTGTCTAGGTACTTTAGGGGTCCTAGTTTATTAGGGTAATAGCTATAGAATTCTTAAAGCTTATAGGGACTGCTAATAAAGTTCTATATAGGGTACTAGGTAGGATTTGAGTTATAGCCTTTCTAACTAACGCGGTACTTTAGCGTTCCCCTTATTAGCTTATAGGCCAGTACTTCTTTAATTTCCCATTTATTGTCGCTATTAACTTAAATTAGTAGGGGAGGTTTATTCTTTTATCCTAGTAATAGGTCGTTTGCGGCTTTCTATAGCTTATCCAGTAAGAATTTAGGGTGGACCTTAATTAAATCCGGGAGCTTTACTTTATATAAGTTACCTATCTTCTTAAGGACCTCGTATAGTCCCGCTATCTAATAGTCTAGCTTATAGCTAGGCCATTCTATCTTCTAGTTCTTTATTATAACCCAGACTATATTACCTATAGTAAAGTCGGGCTTGCGCCTATACATATTTACCTGCTATTCTATTAATTTCTAAGCCTTTTTTAGGTTTGTGCGGGCTACTTTCTAGGCTTTTTTTAATTGTTTAGTACAATACTGGGCTTCCTTATAAGATAGTTTTTTATATATAGTTCGTGGCCCTTCCGTTTTTTCCCAGTTAAAGCTTATATAGAGTAAGTACCCCATTTCTAGCTAGATAGGTGTAAATCCTATAGAGTTATAGGGTAAGGTAGCCTGGGCGTAGTCTATTAGAGGTAGCAGTTTGGCCTAATTGTCCTAAAAGTAGTTAACGAAGGGTCGGAGTCTCTGGTCTAAATACTAGTTTATAATCTCCGTGTAGCCGTCTATTTAGGGGTGGTATACTATAGAAAGCTTTAGCCTAATGCCTAGGATCTAGGTAAACTTATTCTAGAAGGCCAATATAAATTATGGCCCGTAATTAGATATAATAGTATCTAGTAGTCCGTAAATGTGGTAGATATAGTGGATATATAGTTAGGCCGCTTCTTTGGCATTAATATTCTTATAACAGGGAATTAAGAATAGGCGCTTACTAAAGCGGTTAACTATAACTATGGCTATATTATATCCGTTACGGTCTATAGGTAGCTTGTAGAAATCTATAAAGATATATTACTAGGGGCGCTCTAGTATTAGGAGTGGTTTTAATAGTCCTGGGGTCTTATTTTATAGAATTGTAGACCTATAGCAGTTATTATAGTTTTATATATAGCGATTAATATTTATAACTATTCTAGGCTAGTAGTAACGGTTACTAATAATTTTACCGGTTTTATTTTTTTTAGGGTAGGCTATAGAGACCTAAATATGCGCTTTCGCAATAAGCTAGGTCTGTAAGTTCTGTTCCTTAGCTACTACTAGCTGTTATTTATACTTAAGTAGTCTATTTTTAAGGGACTATGGGCTAGTAATATCCTTTATCTTTTTATACTACTCCTGTAGAGAAGGGGCCGTATAGTTTACCTACAGTAGTTTATTAATAAGGTTAAGTTCTGTGGAGTTAATAGGACATATCTTAGCGTCTAAAGAGTTTATATTTAGTTCTACCTGTATCTAGGGGTTAAGGTGCTCTGGTTATAGTAGCGCCTAGGTCTATAATAAGATCTTTACAGCTGTCTGGTTATCTATATCCTATTTACGCCTTATAAGGGCGTCCATATAGTTAGTAGTGCCTGGCCTATATATAATTAGGAAGTTGAACTAAAATAGGGTGTCCGTCTAGCGTGCCTATTAGGCCGTAAGGGCCTTTATTATTATAAAATATTCTAAGGCCTTATAATTAGAAACTACCTAGATAGACTTAGGGGTGCCTTCTAGTTAGGCTTATTAGTGCGAAAAGCTAGAGACAATAGCCAACATTTCTTTATTATAAATTGGGTAGTTTAGCTTAGTATCTACTATAGTCTTTAAATAGTAAGCAATAGGGTGCCATTCTTTGTCTATCTGCTTTTGGGAGTAAACGCCAGCTATAACCATATCTAAGGTATTGGTTTCTAGCATTAAGGGCTATTTTAGGTTAAAGTGGGTAAGTAGGGGAGCGGAGACTAGTCGTTTCTTAAGCTTATTAAAGGCCTGCCTATATGCGGTATTAAAGTAGAAGGGCTAGTTCTTTTAGGTAAGGCGGCTAAAGGGCTAAGTAATCCTACTATAGTTCTTAATAAAGCGTTAGTAGAAGTTATAGAAACCTAAAAAGGACTATACCCCCTTTATGGTCCTTAGGGGATTCTATTAGTTAATTATAGCTGTCTTTTTTAGGTCTGCCTTAATTCCGTCTATATTAATAATAAACCCTAAGTGCTTTGTATATTTAATACTAAATTCTAATTTCCTAATATTGGCCTAGAGGCCAGCCTTATAGAGCCGTTATAGGACCTTATGGATATGCTTTTTATATTCTAACTCGTTTTTAGAGTAGATTATAATATTATCTAGGTAGGCTGTGTAGAAGTCGTTAAGGTAGTTAAAGAGTATATTATTTATATATCGCTAGTATATAGCTGGTCCGTTAGTTAGTTTAAAAGGAAGTACTTTATATTTATATAATCTATAATAGGTCTAAAATGTAGTAAGATCTATAGATTTAGGGTTTATTCTAATTTAGTAAAAGGCCTGGCAGATATTAAGCTTTATAAAGATCTTAGCTCTACTTATTTAAGCTAGTGTCTTATTAAGTAGAGGCAGCGGATAGTGGTCCTTGTGGGCTATATTATTTAGTTTATAATAGTTAATATAGAAATAGAGTCCTCTATTTAGCTTTTTAGTAAAGAGAATTAGTGTGGCAAAAGGGGCTTAGCTAGGCTTAATAAACCCCTTATATAGGTTATTAATAAGGTACTGCTTAGTGGCCTATAATTTAATAATAGATTGTTAATAAAGGGGGGTATAACTAAGGGAGTCTTCCTTGCCTGGTTTAATTTTAATCTTATAGTTATATAGTTAGTAAGGCGGAAGTATATCTAATACTACTTTAGAGAATATATCCTTAAACTTCTAGTGTTAATAGGGTAGTTTTTATTCTACTAGCTCCTTATCTATAAGCTCGCTTTCCTATTTACTAGGCTCGCTTTCTTTTTCCGCAATTATTTAATTAATTTTATATAAGCTGGTTATAAAGGTAATAGTATTAGGTTAGACTAAGTTCTAGTAGAACCCTATAGCGCTAATATAGCAAATATTAATTAGTAGGAGGTCCGTAGGTTTCCTTATAGGCTTTTATTAGTCTATATTTTGCAGTATAAGGTTTATAGTATTTCTTAGCTTATATTTTATTTTTTATAAGTTGTCCTTCTAGTCTATTAGCTTAGTATAGCGTTTGGTATTTCTAGCCTTCCTTTATAGATGCTTAGGGCCTTAATTCTCTATAAAAAATTTAGCTAGGCTATTACTAACTTCCCTAGTCTATAGTGTAGGTAGAGTAATAATAGTAGTTTAGGGGCGGCGTAGTATACAGATCTGTTATAGATTAAGCTATATATCTTTCTTAAAGGCCTAGTCCCTACGCATAGTATTAGCCTAGTAAATAGTATTAATCTAGGGCCGTATAAGGTTTTCCATTATAATACTAATCTCTTTTATAAAGGAAGGTGTTAGGGGTAAAGTTTTAGGCTAGGTAAGCCGTCTACTCTATATATTAAGCTATAAGCCTAAATAGGCTAGCTATTTTCTTTTTAAGATTATATTATAGCTTCCTAGGTCTGTAATAAGAAAGGGGATATTATACTACCTTTATCTGTCTATATAAAGGTAAATCCGTAAGATAGTTATAATAAGTAGCCCTATCCATCTATTATACCTATAAATAGGAATTAGTTTAGGCAGTTCTTTAAAAGGTATATTTAAAAAGTTAGCTAGCTTTATAGTATACTAGGTATCTATTAAGGTAAAGGCATTTACTCTAGAGTTAGCTAAAGCAGAGGTTAAAACTTAATATCTATTATAGAATAAAGTATAAGGGATAGTGCAGCTTCTTCTACTAACTAACCGACCTAGATTAATATATAATATATTAATCCCTTTTAACCCTAAAGAGGAGTCTTTTTTTAGGGTTTCTCTTTTTCTAACTCTATATTATCCTCCTAGATTAACAGAACCTTATCTATTTTTACTTTTATCTAGCAGTCCTTTGTAAAGTAGTCTTTTTAGCTATATAAAAAGTAAGCTCCTTAATTACTAAGGGCCTGTTTATAGGGGTTACTATATATAGGCTAAGTATATATTAGACCCGCAGTAGGACTAGCTGTATAGCTAGCTGCTAAATTAATGGTAGGCTGTACAGCTAGTGCTATAGGAGTTATAGATTGTGCTAGGGTGTTATAGGCTATTTATAAAGTGCTTATAGTTTAGTTTAGAGAGTTTCTAGCTTTATACCGCTTAGATTATGCCTTAATTTAATAAAGGCCTTAGTTAATAGCTAGGCAGTGGTCTATAAGTACCTTTAGCGTCTATACAGTAGTAAAAACTAGTAGTACGGCGCGCTATAGGTCTAGGATAAGCTTATTAAAGAGGTTTAGCATTAGGTCTTTATAGGGAATTTAAGCTTAGCTAGCTAGGTATAAAAAGTAAGTCTAGAAGGCTAAAAAGGTCTCTATTATTTTATATTAAGGGCTTTATAATTAAGGCGGGCGTTTTATATTTTAAAGGGGTTTTTATAAATAGAAGA
>Ga0307507_10012946_pt1 | contig 10222 bp, 12 predicted proteins | sample 7_EM_MG_FD_207223 | JGI IMG/M metagenome (GOLD analysis project Ga0307507, IMG submission 207223) | Populus trichocarpa ectomycorrhiza microbial communities from riparian zone in the Pacific Northwest, United States - 7_EM | ecosystem: Host-associated > Plants > Roots > Unclassified | place... | reverse complement strand
TGAGGGATGGATTATTGGATGGACGGATCACCAGATGAGAGGGATGACACCAGGATTGCTATTATTACCTTGTCAACCTCTCCGGTTCATCTTTTACTTGTTCCTATCGATTCAAAAAAGCGCTGGTTTTCTCCTATCCTGCCCTATCTATTGGTCGCTGTCAGTTTTTTTTAAGATGGTGGATCGATTAATTACTTGTCCGATGGGATGGATGGATCAATGGATGCGGTTTGCTTTTTCTTATTTTAGTGTTTTTCTTTTTCTTTTACTTTTTTTCTTCACTTCTTCACTTTTCCTTCTTTTCTTTACTTTTCATCAAACAAATTCTTATTCTTATTCTGGTCCTTTTTTATCTTTTTATCATTTCCCCTTTCTTTCTCCCTCCCCGTTCCGTTCCCTTATGACTTGAAACCTCTTGACCTTGTCCTGATCAATTATGCTAATGTGTACCCTCCCCACCTGCAATACCGGAGGAGACATCTATTCTTCTTGGTCCTTTGTATGGCGGTTATAGCAGTCTGATGTCGTGTCCTCAGGCTGACTAACTACATAACTAACTTATGTCCTTCTCTTTACATCTCTATCTCCTTGCTTTCCTTACCTCTCTCATTCTCTCATAACCCTCCCGGGCGGTGCTATACTCCATTTCTCGCGTTTCGCAATAGAGGTGTTTTGGATTGTCGATTCTTATTCTTAACTAACTCATCAGGTCCCTCACTACAATCATATTTGTATTTGTACATTTTTTGTTTATCGTTTCCTTAGTTTCTTAGGTGGGAGTTTTTTTTCATTTTCATTTTTATAGTCTACTCTTGGCTCGCGCTGCGCGTTTTGGGCTGGTTGCTTGCTTGCTTGCTTGGTTATTTTGTTGGGTTGGTGGGGGATGGATGGGTTAAGGTGTGTATATAAATGATGTTTATGAATGGATGGAATGGATTGGACTTTAACTTTATTAGGTTTGGGTTAATGTTTTTTTCGGAGACGGTGATGGGAATTGTGAAAGGTTGTGGCCTAATGTCGTGCTTCGGCATGATACTTGTCCTAACTTGTTCGTAATTGAACGACGCTTGTGAACACGACCACTATCGCATGATACCAAGATCTGGGCAAAAAAAAGCTGAATCTTGGCGGTATGCAATAGCAGTTGTGTTCACGACCGTCGTTAAATTGCGAGTAGCGTTTGCAGTGCTCAGGATTAGCTAACTGGCTATTATATCTACGCTTCAGCCCTAACCGCTATTACTAAGTAGCGCTATTCAAGTCCACCTCACCAACCACCCCCGAACCTCCCTTCTTAGGTACATATAAAGTATACGTCCTAATCGCATTTCTATATATTCTGTTTTCAGCAGTTTATTTCTCGACGTGATAGTGTCATTGTATCTAAATTACACTACTCCCCGTCCACTTCTGCTTCATAAATTACCCTCGGGGCGCTCTATTCTGCATATCACAAATATCCCTTAGTCCATCGGCGCAGACAGGAAATCTGTGGAATCTGGGTCAATCCGAAACCCTAGTAATTTATTTCCAGTTAGGGAAGGATACTTTCTAGATCTCCTTAATTTATTTCAAGTTAAGGAAGGATATTTTCCAGATCCCGTCATTTTCTTAACGAGATCTCTTGTGTGCAGCACTCGACGGACTATGGGATACTCCATCATAGCCAGCCACACAGGGCTAGTGTAGTTTAAATGCCATGTCGAAACAATATCACAGCTATCATACTAATCCTGAACTTGTAAGGTCTATGGTTGACTGCGTCATGGATGATCACTCGTATGTTTGGAGTAGTATGATATTATAATAAGGTAGATTGGATCGTAATTGCTGGCTCTATGTGCTACTGTCGTTATTATTATTATTATTATTATATATCATTAAGTTTATAGAGCCCGTAGGCTATGAAGCCGATTAACATACAAAATGGCAAGAAGTCACTTGCCAGTCAGATATTCCCCCTCCCATGGGCCCTACCAGCCTCTGAACAAATACCCGAGTTCAGAGACCTACAAGAGCATTGCATCATTCCTAATTCTCTGGTGTTTCATCCATCAACTCCTCTGCCGGTTCACCGACTACTTCTTCCATCCCTCCCGCACTCTCCGACGTGCTACTGTCATACTAGGCGTGAATCCTCCAGGGCTAGCTAGCTTGGAGTGCACGATGGGGGACCGTAGGTTAGGCTCCGAGAACGTGTTGCTGGGGGGACTTTTCTATCTATCTATGTATCGTGTGTAGTATTGTTGTGTGGGAGGAGGTACTTATGCACTGCACTGTAATGCTCCGCTGTGGGATTTTAGTTCAGTTTTATTAGTGGTGGCTGGTATTCACATGATGGGGGATATGGTGCATCACGCGGTGAGGTGGTCTTAAATTTACGGCTCTTTTTTCTCTCTTTTCCTTTCCCTTTCCACAGGCGCGCATGCATGTATGCACATGTGATTAGTGGGCATCGGCCGTCGTCTGACCGACCGAGTGATCGACAGAGAGCTATTCCCTAACGTTATGGGAGGTGTTGTGGGGGTGTTTTCTGGAGCTGGATTGGGCGAGGTGGTGGCGTGTTTGCTGGGAGGGTAGTGGTGGTTAGACACTATTTGCTGGGCTTCGAGTTGGGGGGGTGGATGAATTAAGGGATGGTTGGGATGCTACTGTCGGCCTGCACGATTTCGGATGTAACCTGCCCGGTAGCGGAGACTTCGGTGTTTGCAACGGGCCGTCCGCCGGTCCTTCCGCCCGACTAGGATTTTTTCCCTGCTATCCGAGTATTTGTTATTTTCCCCTTGAAGGGCGAGGAAAGCCACTCACTCTATTTTCAGTTATTTTAATCCCTTGGGACGTGATCCTACAAGACTGTCGAGGAATCCGGGCCGGGGGGTGGGGAACCTGTATAACTGGCAGGTAGAGCATACAAGAATATTCAGAATTGTCACTCGGATTGTGCTTTGAAGTTTACCAACTTGGTCTTGATCTTCAATCGTTCACAAGTGAGTGATTCTGTATGACAGCTAGTAATTATCAGAGAAGGATATCTCCTTAATCTTTCCGATTTGTTAAACTTCAGCCTGTTTACCGCATACATAGAATGGAAACTAACTGGGAAGGTGCGATGGAAGGAAGGAAGGAAGGGGAGGGGGGAAATGGAAGAAGGAAAGTGGGAGAAAGATTTAGCGCTTCTTCCTGGAGTATTTCTTGTAATTTGTATTTTAGAATCTCATTTGTTGCTTCTGGTTCTTCGTAATTGTTCATTTTTGGTACTACTTTCTCCCTGGCGGACCCATGCCTCCTCCTCCCGCTCCCTAATGTTCTGTGGAAACTATTAGTCCCCAAGAGTCACCTGCGCCAGAGTGACTATGACCCGAATATGGTATCTCAATTTTTTTCTGGGTCGCCCTCGGCAGTGAAAAATGCGGTACTGTATCTCCAAAATCGTAGGGCTGGACTGAACTCCGTATTCCCCCACCCTGCCCTGCGAAGTCTAGGCTAGTCTAACTTTCTCGGTAGTCCCCAAGCACCGAGACTGTTCCTAAGAAAATAGTCTTGGGTAGTGGGTATGTCTTGGGAGTAATACCTATAGTATGACCTGCTGTCACCGTTGGAGCACAGAAGGCGTCCCGGCATATCAGCTATTCTTGCAAATCCAATTGATGGTCGGGCGTCTGTTTCTCGCATTACCACGGAAACCATGGCTTAGTCAAGGCTGCGCTCGGTCTTTCGAAGCACAGCGTATGTGGTCTAGATTTGTATGAGCTCTTGCGAGGGCACCAATTGGGTTGTCTATTTCAATTCGTTGTGGGAGCTTTGGATGTGAAATAACTTAGAAGACAGGCTGTGGCAGGTGCTATGTGAAGGGATGCTTTTTTGTCAGGGTTTAAAGTTTTGTCGCTTGTTTCTGGTTGTGATACCTGCAGTGGATTAAGGTAATATATTGTGCTATTTCATGGCTGGATGGGTGGCGATGGTGGTGGTAAGAGTTGAGCCACGGAATGGTTATTCTGCGATGGCATTCCGGATACACGCTGGCTGCGGGGGAGTGGCCCCCCATATATGAACGGACATACGGGAGGCTTCTTACCGCGTTCACACATAGAAACCACCTGGGGTATATTTTGTGTCAGAAGCTAGAGAATTCTATACTTTAACCATATGAATTTTTCCTTTTCCTTTTTTTGAATTAATTCCTAAAAAAAAGTCCATGACTCTGTGGTCTTCCTCCTGAATAGGCCCAGATTTTTCTCTTCATTGCATGCCATTCCTATCTACCCCTTCCCAGACCCTCTCTAGTAGACTACCGTAAAAACTCGAATAATTGAACCGTGTGCTGTGAAGTCCAAAATTCCCTTCTCTGGAATAGGGGCAAAAAATACCGCAAAAACACAGCCCCTTCCCCCCTGCTGAGACAGAAAAAAAAACAAAAATTTCTTGACCTTACCCAGGGAGGAGAGTCCGACGACATGGCACACGGCCCAACCACCACCCAAGTTTCTACGGTATGACATATCCGAGCCCTGGCGACCGTTGATGCTCTCGAATACTTTCTTTGAGCAGTAAATTCTAGGGGTAATTTATTCGCTATTTCTCTAACCGCGGTTTTTAGTATCTGAGTATCTGCCGGCCCAGGAGATCGACCCTTGTATAGCGCTCTATATTTCTGCGCTGTCTACTACTAAAGGCATTATGATGGGTTTTTTTTGGAGCAGTCTCCATTAGAATCTCCTAAGACCTTCCGATACCTTTTTTTTTTTTGACATCCCGATTGGATAGTCATGGATGCGGCAAGTGTCACTTTCGGGTTGGGATACTTCGGGGTAAATTTGGGGTGAAATGTGGCTAACTGTGGTAAAGGACTGTAAGTTAGTTGAGGACTATGATGGTTGCCCGGTCCTGGACTCTGCGCAAAGGCCTTATTTAGCGAGCAAGTGTATAGCGTAGCGAATAGTGCCGGTAGAAAGTAGGAGAACCTAGGGATGGCTGCTTACTGTGCTGGGAAGTAGCCTGGAGAGAGGATATTTGATATCATAGGCTAAAGTTATGATACCTAAGATGTCCCTAACAAATATTCCCCTCCTCGATGGCTAATACTGTGCCAAGACCGAGTGCTTCTCCATGATAGAGCCACAAACTTTACCTGCGGCAGAAGCTAGCTGTGGGTTATAATTTTTGGGATTCACTCCGCTCCAGTGCTTACAGCGCTTTCACTATGGCACTGTGCTAGAACCCTCAGTGCTTTCGCCATACAGGTAGTATTCGGCCATAGGTGGTGGGAAAAAAATTTGTTCGAAGTCACAGGAACGATAGGATTTCGAATGGATGTTGGAATGGGTGAGTAATTGGTGGGAGGGATCGACTGGCGGTAAGCGGATTTTTTTTTTGACATGGAGATATGGTACATAATATTATGATGGGAAAGTGCATTTTTTGCCCTTTGGCGCGTTTGACCTAGCGCCCCTGATTTTGAAACGAAACGTGGTGGGAAAGGGAAGGAATGAAAGAAGGAGCGAATGGATGAATAATGATGAGGAACTCTAGGCCCCTGTTATCGGTACCCTCGGGAATAATGGGTGGATAGGTGAATAAATGAATAAATGAATAAATAGATGAGTAGAGCATGAACCTGGTAACGCCGAGAATCCCTAGGATGCTGAGTGGATGAAGGGGGTGAAAAAAAAAGAGAAGCGAAGAAGAATGAAAAGAAGCGGGAAGGGGAATATCTAAATGGTTAATAGAAAAAAAGGAAGGATTTCTCCTGTTGCTGTCACTGACTGATATCGAAGACGCTATAGCACAAGTATCTCAGTCAACAAGGAGAAAGGTAAACCACCCCCGTCCATTCAACCATCCCCTACAACTCGCCAATAAGCACAAAGCCTCTCCAGACCACTCAATCCAAAGTGAGAAAGAAGGGGAGGAGAAAAAACCCACAATGAATAAAGATATTCTCATCCAACCTCCCGGTCTCAACGCACGTCAATTTCCACGGCAAAAACGCTATCGGCGCACCAGCAAGCACGCATCCGACACCGGCAAGCACCCACAGCACCTTCCGCCACAGGTCAACCTGCGCCTTAACCGTGTTCACGAACGAAGTGTATGCTCGCGCAGCAATGTAAAGTAGTAGCGATAAGTTCGTGAATGAGACTAGGAGGGCGAAGGTCTTTTTTTTTGTTAATCCGTTAGCTGTCGGAGAGAGGGGGAAGTGGGGATAGAGTACCTGACAAGAAGCCCACAGCGCGTACCACGCCAATTCAGAATCGTGCATAAAGTCGTAGGCACGACTTCGTCGGTCTAGTGAGGCGGAAATGCAGAAGTAACTCCATATTGCGCTGAGGAAGTTTAATAGAACGGTAATGAGAGCTACCTCTTCGTCTAGCATCCTTCTTTTTTTTTTTTTGCTTTCTCCTCCCCGGGACTTGGGTTTGAGAGTTCTAGAATATAGAGGTGTGAGGGGGAGCCGGGTGCTTTTTTTTTTGATGGGTTTTAGTTATGGTAAGTAGGCTACAAATCAATTTATGTGGGGAGAGAAGGAGGGGGAGATGGGTTGGCTGTTTCATGCCCTGTTGATCTTATCAAATTGTGCGAGCCTATGAAAAAAGAGAACCACTCCCCCTCACATCCCTTCCGGAAGTGCTGAAAAGTTTTGGGCGGTTATGGTGGAGTTTCTTATGCATCGTTGGCTATAATACTATCGGAATTTTCTATGGGCTGCTTTGAGTAAGTGAGGTGTTTTATCGTGGGATATTTGCTCTAGTCCCTTACTGTCCTAGTGTTGGGGGTTACTATTATAACCTTGTTGAAAAAACTATGGCCGGCGTTTTTTTTTTTTGGCGAGATAATTGCTAGTACTTCTGTAAGTGAAAATGCTATTGTGCACTGTTCTACAGTAATTGTGGGGTGATAGGTCCCGCACCCAAGTCAGCTCAACCCAAGTCGAGTTCTACAAGGATTTCTAAAGAAATAGTATAGCAACGACTGTGCGACACATGCACTTGCCAAAAATCTCGTCCTAAAACTTCCAGTCTCGGTACCCCGCTGTGGCACCCACGCATCTGGGGCACGGTTCATGGGAAGGTCCAGCTTTGGTAAACCCGGAGTTTTTCTGGTTGGCTAGCTGGGAGTTTAGTCTGGCTTGTCCCATCATCTGTTGGGGGGATTTTGACTACTGTAAATTTGTTTCGTTTGTTAAGGAAGGAAGGGAGGTACTGGGATGGTGTGGTATGGTAGATCCTGGGGCACAGTACTATTAATAGGAGGATTGGAGGAAAGGAAAGGAAGGGAATTAGTGATGACTGTGCTTGTTTATATGTTACTCTGGACTTACTCTGGTGATCCTACTCTGCGCTTTGCTTGCTGCTTTGGTAATAGTGTAAAAATAGTGAGAATAGTCCCTGAGCTAATGCTTACTAAGCTACTGTTAGTAACCATTACACATCTTCGAAACCTCATAGCCGCCAAACAAAGGCTAGTATATAACACCGGAGGGGTCAATGAATAGGAGGGTTCAACGAATAGGCGAAATAAAATCGCCGCTTGAATTAACGCTTATTAAGTCACTTTTAGTCTAGTGCTCGCTGAGCCCCCGTGTTCGTTGACCCCCCCTCCTAGTCTATAATATTTCCTGGGACCTACGAATACAAATACTCCTATGTGTAAGCTCAGCATGGCCAAAAGAACTCACATAAAGTGAAAGGAAAACTCCCTGGGACACGGGCGGCCCTCTTATCCGAGAAGACTTGCGTATAATAGAGCGGCGAACTTCGTGTGTTCGTTCCAGTGGGTATGGCTTTACCCCCCTCGAACATATACGAAAGAAAGGAGGAAAGGGGAATCGTTTTAGGACTGCGATACTGTGGCTTAGGTGGGCTAGCTGACTAACTAACTAACTTGAGTACTGAGATGAGCTTATAAAAAGTCTTAATGGTTGAACGTTCCGTTGGGGGATCTCTTATCATTTCCCTGGTGATGTCTTCTTGCTAGAGGGGGCAATGGACCATTTTGGTTTCGTTGTGCACGATGCTGGGGGTGTTGAACTCTAAGGTGGCGCAGGAGGTAAAGGGTACGGGGTTAACGGCGTATAACCACAACTTGGATACCAGTCGGGAGTTTTATCCGGAGATTATTATTCCTAGGAGATTCGGTGAGCGGTCGCGGACCATCGAGGACGGGCGTAATGCTGAGATCTCGGTGTGTACTGGGGGGATATAATACTTGACCTTGGTGAGACGGCGGAGGATCATATTTCGTTCTGGCATACCTTGTCTACGCTGCTCGAACATCCTAAGTCTATTCCTATTAATGCGCTAGCTCCGATCAAGGAGACGCCATTGGGGGAGAATAAGAAGGTCCTTTTCGATAGTTTTCCTGGGGCTGTGACGATAGCGAGGATTTTCATGCCTGGAAGTATCGTGCGCTTGGCTGCTGGCAGGATTAATTTGACTAAGGAGCAGCAGGTTCTTGCCTTCTTTGCTGGGGCGAATTGGGTGTTCGCGGGGGAGAGAATGTTGACTACCGAGTGCTCTGGGCTGATAGGAGGCTGTTTGAGAAGTGGGGGCTGGCTAATATGAAGGCTTTTAGGGGGGAGGAGAAGGAGGGTGTGGAGATGGTTGCGGATGCTAAGAGAAGTGAGAAGGTGGAGGAGGTTATCGAGAGGACTCCCGGGAAAGTACTGAACGGTGCAGAGACCCCAACTGTCTTATCTCCCTACCTATCTACCGTATAACATCCCGCAGGATTAAGTCCATACTGTAAATCGGTTATGACTTACCACACCGCACCCTCAACCTTAAATTCTTCCACCCATTGATACCTGTTCTCAAAATGGGAAGGGGCCAAAGAGAGCGCAGCGGCCTGAGAGTATAACCATGGGGAAGAAGCATAAACTCGAGGAGGGAAAACTATATATTATGTATCAATAATTTAGTTGAAGATAAAGAAGGAGCTCGAAGAATTTGTGTATCCTTGGGATAACTTGTGGATGGTAAAAGATTTTGTTAGATACAGGGGCGCAAGAGATATAGGCATTATCTATTCAAGCGCGAGCGAGCGAGGAGGAGGGGCCTATGGTGGATGGGTATTAGAAGCAAAAATATATCTTTAAGGGATAAATTTATAAGTACCGGTCACCGTTTGCTAACAATAATTATTCCGGCCTGACTTTCCTACGAAGCGCGGCTAGTTACAGGGCGACTAATGGTGAAAAGCTGGTTTGGTGGTAAAATATGATACTCACAAACCCGTTCAGTGATGCTGGTATCATACTAGAGAGCCTCTATAGAATTCAGAAATCGCAGTTACTTTTCCAAATCAAAGGGGGCAAAAATTATTCCTCTATTATACTTTTTCCCTTTTTATTCTGCTGCCCCACTTGACGCGGCTAAAGATTGCCTCTGGGTTGCTTAAAGTAAATTATAATACTATGGGGCACCAATGCGGACAAGAATTTAATTAGATAGAAGCGCATCTGATTGTTTTCTCTTTTCCCCAATTCCTGGTTTCTCATATAGCTACCGGTATGTGGGAAATAGACACTAGTCACACTACGGGGGCGCGCTGAGGATAAGCAATTCTTGATATGCAGGGAAACGATCAAAACGTATAAGATTGACTTCCACATTCCACACCTACGGCTAATAACATGCTTCCTCTGTCCTAAGAGAGCTTCAACGGGCGCTGACAGAAGCCTGTTTTTATTGGGATGGGATGCTGACTGCCGACAACTCTACGTGGTGACTATCATAGGTTAAATGGATTGCTCGGGCGGATGCATCTCTAAGAGAGGAGAAATCACAAACACTGATCACTGATATCTACAGTAACTTAGAATCAATCTTCACGACGGACAGACATAACTCCGAAGCAAACCCTTCATAAACCCCCATTTCCAATCAAATACTTTCCCTTATCCCCTCGCACAACAGCCAGAGAAACAATAGAAAACCGAAAAGAAAAGAAAAAGGTCTTCGCATCAAACTGGAAACAGTGCAATACCAGCGATACAGTGGATCAGGACATAGCAAGCCAGCGGCCAAGACCCGGGATAAGCAAAAATGGGTATAAAAAAGAACTGGTCTCATAAGACCGTTTCAGTTTTTACACTGAAAAGAACAGATACTACACTTGATCTAAGCCAAAAGGCAAAGAGAGCTAAGGAAGGAAGGAAAAAAAAAAAAAGTCGAGAAGGTGGGGGAGGGAGGGTATTTATACTTCTCGGGGGGGGGGGATTTTT
>Ga0307507_10012945_pt1 | contig 10222 bp, 7 predicted proteins | sample 7_EM_MG_FD_207223 | JGI IMG/M metagenome (GOLD analysis project Ga0307507, IMG submission 207223) | Populus trichocarpa ectomycorrhiza microbial communities from riparian zone in the Pacific Northwest, United States - 7_EM | ecosystem: Host-associated > Plants > Roots > Unclassified | place... | reverse complement strand
AATTGATAAGGAAAATGTGAATATTTTTCTAGAAAGATGAACTCGTCTACTTAATTTCTTATATTTGTTTAATTTAGTGGAGAAACCACTTGAGCACTCCATATAAAGCACTTACATAGATGATCAAGATCCCAAGTTATTTAAGAATATGGTCGACATTTATCACACGAACCTGTGGATGATTCACATTTAAATTAGTTTTCATGGAGGGCCATGCTTGTGCCTTGCAAGCGACTGATTGCCATGGTTGTTGCCCGCAAGCTTTTGTGTCCCCATGCTACTTGATTTACTTCTAAGCAATGTTGTCGGCCCTCGACGCCAAATTAAATACATTTGTCATGTGAAAGTATTTTTCTATAAAATAAATCACTTACTATTATAAAATAAAATATTTTTTTATAAATTAATGAATTATTCTTTATCTATGATTTTTGATTGAGGGTCATAAATGAAGGAAATTGTAATACTTTTTATGGTTTGGAAGTGTATCAAAATAATATATATTTTTATTTTTTTAAATTTATTTTTGATATCGGCACATGAAGATGATCCAAAACATTTAAAAAACAACTTGAAGTTAAAAAAACATTTAATTTTTTTTAAAAAGATGGTTGAAGGGGGGTATAACTCTAGTTTTTCCCAGGAGAAAACCTTGATTTCAAACCTTTTATGTATATGATTGTACGAGTAGTAATTTGTTTTTGAAATTAATAATTTTGTTTGTTATTTTCCACTGTTCAAATAAATGAGTTCAGCAGGACTGACTAAAATGGACTTGTTTTGACCATTCAGTTTGCACTTCTTCAATTTCTGTGTTTTCCAGATCATGTAACAATTTATCTTGAGGTTTTTATTTCGAAAAATTCTTCAATTTACGTTCAAATAACATTGATATCTTGATGGAAAACATGATCATTAACACCTAGAACTGCTTAATGTCCATGGGGGTCTCAGCAATGAAATCAAGAACAACAATTTCTAACAATTTGTGGGTATCCTTAATGTGCGTTTGGGAACGCTTTTCAAAAACGTTTCCGAAAAAAATTGAAATTTTTTTTTTGCTTTAAAGTAATATGTTTTTTATATTTTCTAATCATTTTGATGTACTGATCTTAAAAATAAATTTTAAAAAATAAAAAAATATTATTGATATACTTTTCTGAGTAAAAAGTACTTTAAAAAACAATTACAACTATATTTCTAAACACCCTCTTAGTCCTGAGCTAGAACCCATCCCATGTCGAACAAAATCTTGGATGATGGGTCGATCACAATTTCAGCTTCTGTGCGATGGGCCCAATATGGATCTCATTTTCTTATTAAGTTTACTCTCAATCAAGCCCCTATTTGGGCCATTCTGAGGGCCCTCTTTCTATAACAATCTATAGCAAATTCGAGCTGGGCTTGAAGATAAAGAAAGCCCCGAACCTCAAGCGTATGGGTTAGTCTTCAAGTAAAAACATATAAAATATTTCCACAAAAAATCTTTGGTTGTGAAAAATATTTTCCATCTTGTAAATTCTCTTTCGCGTGCACCATCTGGATTGCCTTTTCTTTCATGGAACAATGTGAATTACTTTTACTACTTCTTCTTCTTGTTTTTTTTTTTTTAACTCATTAGATCTGGTATCTAGCTCGAGTAAGTTAAAAAAAAACATTTAAATTAATATGATTTGATTTATTAATTTTTATTTAAATTTCTATCTAGTTTGAATAACATTATTTTAAAATGATATTGTTTTGATTGATTGATGTGAACTTAAATTAACTTAACTTAATAGATTATGCTAAGTTTGATTACCATGCTTTAAAAAGTTATTTTTATATTTTTTTAATGTATGTTATTTATTCACAAATTATAGTTTTATTATAATTAATTTAAATAAACTCTAGCAATGATGTATTATAACTAATTTTAATTAATATAAATTTGGAAGACAAAGCAGTTAATGACATGTCAATTTTTACTAAATTTGCCATGTCAGCAAACATGGTGACTAAACTAAACGCGTAGTAACCAATCAAAACCAACAAAAAGTCCAACTCTCTCTCCCCCCCTTCCTTAATTTCAGACCAAAACTCACTCCCTGCAGTTCTGACAGAAGAGGGATAAGGAAGGACAGCACGATCTAGTTTTGTCTGAATCAAAACGGCTTGGAGATTCTTCTAAAAGCGACATCGAAAAATGCATACGTTCGGATATAGAGCGAACGCGTTGCTAACGTACGCCTTGACTATACTGGCTTTAATGTGTACTATCGCTTCTTTCTCTGACAACTTCAATTTTCCTTCTCCTTCTGCTGAAATCCAGGTTTTTGCTCTAAACTTCTGAAATTTTGTGTTGGTTTAAGGCTGTTTGGATCGAGATGCAACTTTGAAATGATGTTTTTTTTTTTTTTTTAATTTATCTTGGGGTTTTGTAGGTGTTGAATTTCAATTGGTTTCAAAAGCAGCCGCATGGAAATGATGAGGTTATATGATTGTTTCTTTGCTTAATATATTTTTTTTTTATCTTTTGTGTGAGATGTGAGCAATTCTTTTGGTAGATTAGTGGGTTTTTTATGAATTGATGGGATTAACAATAATTTTTGTTAAATGGGTTTTTTTGATTAAAAAAAGTTACTTTTGGGTTCCATTTGCTGCTAATTATTAAATGCTAGGTGGGTTTTTATAGGTGTATATGTTTTATCAGAAGGTTTTAAATTCTGGGTTTGAGTGGCTTAATTTTTTAGATTATGGTTGCATAATCTGTTTTGATGATTTATTGGATTGAATTTTCAGTATTTCTATCTTTTGTAGCTATAAGAGTATTGGTCTCAGAGTTTGGTTTAATCTTTTGTTATCTTAGCTGTTCTTTTGTTTGTGAGTGTGCTAAGGTTCTTGCTCATCTGACTTTTCCCAGTAAATTTATGTAGCCTGGTTGCTAAAAAAGTGGTCTTGGTTTTTAGTTTCTGAAATGTCGATGTCTAAAGATTCTCTTCTTTAGGTAGAGGTTTCGAAAATTGAGTTGAACAATCCTATTTTCCCCGTTCAATACTTGTTGAGACCTGATTTTGCCCCTAACAACTGGTAACATGCATGGATATTGTAAGTGCAAAATCTACAGGAAACATGCTTTCATCTTACAAAATGATCCGCCTTTAGTTCTTTGTTGCTAGTGAAGTTAGTCTCAAAGGGTTTGATGTCAACTTCATGGGTGTCCCATAACATCCCACAAGCAGTTTTTTGGTTATCCTGTTGTTTTTACTTTATGGACATCCTGCTTTCAACCTGCATTATTTCTCTTCTGTGTGGGTGTGGGTGAGAGAGAGAGAGAGAGAGAGAGAGAGATTAGGGGCGGGGCATCCGATATTTGAGGTGAATTCTCCATCTTGACTATAGATTCCATTTAGGAAATTCTCAATTAAGCTATCATTGGTCAAAGGTCATTATTTTGCAAATATTCCATGTACGTATAATCTAAACTGCTTGATATTGATAATAATATGCTAAATTTACGAAAAATCTTGATAGCATTAAAATCCTTGAATACAAAAATGAAGTGGTTTACAACTTGTTACCAAAATTTTTAGGGGTAAAATCATATTAGGATAGAACATTTGTAGTCAATGTTGCATCTTTAACTGTTCAGCTTATATTTTGGATTTGGCCCATTACAATATGGTTCACTTTTCTGTTTCAAGAAATATGAAACAATAGTTAACGTCTTCAATCATGCTAGATGTTTTAGTTAATTCTACTTATCGGTTAAAGAAGTGCTGAAAACATTACACCAGGGAAAGGGATGACCTTGTACCTATTGACCATTGAGTTTAATATGGGACCAGCTTCTTGGCTTTTCTGTGCCTACTCGTAGAAGTTTTGAAGATTAGAAGGAATGTTGATATAGAGAATTTATAGAGTGATGCTTGTAAGTTTGCAGGATAGTGGATTTTTTTCTTCCAGAAACTTATCTTATTGATTATGTTGATTTCCCCCCCTGTTCATCTTAACTATTTTAAGACACTGTATTATTGTCAAACCATCCTTCATTTTAGATGCATTAGTGTAGATGCAGGCTCTTTATTCTTTTCCACTTGATAAGCTAGAAATGATTCATTGCTGATTGAACTGCCTTCCATTTGATGCAGGTCAGCCTCACCATGAATATAACAGCTGATTTACAGTCACTTTTTACATGGAACACAAAGCAGGTTTGTAATTTGAAACACCTCGGGTGATGGGTGCCATAGTCTTTACATTTCAGAATCTAAATCTTCTACTCTCCTTACAAGGCAAGCCATTTGGCCGTTCCATGAGTGTAATCTGAGTACATTTCATTTACTTGAACAATCACTCTATTATAGTTTCCATGTTCTGATAAGTCATGTTTTGGATGTCCTATGAAAATTTTGAAATCCTATGTAAAACTACTTTATATTTCATTGCTGGGATGAAACATGAATATGGAACTGTGCATTGTATGTAATGATCACCGTAAGAGCCAACTCAAATTTGCAATAATCATGACCTTGTCATACATTGCAGCTTTTCATATTTGTAGCAGCAGAGTATGAAACCCCCCAGAATTCAGTGAATCAGGTACTTTTCTTGCTTGAAATTTTGAAGTCTTTTCGTTTCCATTTTGGTTCTCAATCTTTCACACATTAAACTTTAGTTTCTTACAAACTTAGGAGGCAAGCATGAAGCTGAATCAGCTTGCCTTTCATTTTCTCTCTTGCACATTCAGGCACTAGACAAGCCTCTCGAGTCATTTTCATTTAACTTCTTCAAATGTCAGGGTCTGCTGCATAAATCTCTGTCCACAGCGTAACTCTTTCTTAATGTTTTCTGATAGGTGTCACTTTGGGATGCCATTATACCTGCTAAAGAGCATGCAAAGTTTTGGTTTCAGACCGCAAACAAGTATCGTTTTGTTGATCAGGTACCATCCTCATGAAGTGATTTCTTTACAACTCATCCTGTGCTTCTACACCCATACCCATGACACACCTCAGGCACTACTCTTGCTATGTTTCAGAAGTAAAATTTATCTTTCCTTGTGCAGGGAAGCAATCTTCGTGGTAAAGAATTTAACTTGACATTGCACTGGCATGTCATGCCCAAAACTGGCAAGATGCTTGCCGACAAGTTGGTCATGTCTGGATTCCGCTTGCCTGAGGAGTATAGATGATGACAGGGCATTTTTTTTTGTTTTTTTGGTTTTTAATCAACGAACATAGCCAATGTCATTGCAGAGGGAATCGGATACATTTGAAGACCCCAGGGGAGACTACAGGCCCAATTAGCTGGGCAATAAGGGTCTATACGCTCTGGCAAGCCAGTCTGCAGCCATATTTACCTCTCTTGTTACTTGACGAACCCCCCCCACTAAATATGGGATGATAAAGGTCAGCTTAATTAAGAATGATTGAGGAAGAAATGAGCACAGCTTGGATTTTTGAGTGCTTGTGATTATTTTTGGGCTGTGTTGAGTTCTTCTTGCTTATATTTTGGGCATTTCCTGCTCAGGCCCACCACAGAATCCCAATGTCTATAAGGCAGCGGAGAGATTGCCGACCAAATTTTTTTTCATAGAGCGTGGAGACCTGTGAACTTGAGCATTACCCTAATTTAATTTACGCAATGAGGCCATGCTAAAATTTCTAACTCATCGAACGGTTGAACAACAAGAAATCTAAATCCAACATGTTACTACAGCATGCAAAACATGTTTCCTGCATTGTTGTTCTTTGCTGCTGAGCTAAAGCCCCATCTCCTCTGGCTAGCTGAGTCTTCCATCGCCTAATCAAATCCTTTTACAATGTCCTCCTTGCATTGCTTAAGAGGTCTTTACTCGTTTGTCTTGAATATTTTGCGGAGGCATTAAATCCGGCCAGACTTCAAAGGTTGGATTACTGAGTTTACACTGAGTTGACTTAGTGACTTGAAATTTGGTTAACACTGAGTTTTCTTTCATAGGTTTGGACAGCATTGTCAAACTCGGATGACTTTAAAGGTCAATTCTAAAAGGAATTGACTTGGCTACCCAATAACCAAGGACTCTTAGCTAGGTCAGTTCCACACCGAGTTTGACAATGGATGGACCGAGTTCGACATTTGATAACTAGTTGTCGGTTTTCTACGTTTTTGAAAACAAAGAACAAAACTATTTTATGCTGTTGTGGTTCTGAAAAGTTTTCAAATTTGGTTTTTGAAAGTACAATAATGTAAACTAGTAGTCCAGGCTTTTGTACCTGTTTACAGGATTTCCTTGCAGAACTCTGGATTTCGGGCCGAAACTGATGCAAGTCCCAGCAGACATGTGAAATATTCTGCGCAAGGTTTGGAAACCATGCTCAGCTCTCCCCTTCAGCCAAAGCTACGCAAATCTGGCAGCACCAAACACAACCGCTTGATTGGTAAAACAAAAGACATTGTGACAGGGAACTTTCGCTCGACACTTTTGGCTGCACAATTCTTTCTACATGCAAGGGGTCTGAAATATTTTCCTGTTAAATTAACTTCTCTTTTTATATTCAAATTTGGCATTTTTTTGCCTGTAAGCGTTCGAAAGCAATTTTCATGGATTAACTAATGTCTCTTCCACTCATCTGAAATACTTTCATAAATTCTGCAATTCATCATGTTTTCGTGCTAGACCTCGAAAATCAGCAACCGATATGTTTTCTTGGTTGAAGCTCCTGCCTTGTATATCACAAGGACTTCTTGTAAGTTGGATTTGAAGTGAGGTTTGCTTGGCTTGGCTTGCATTGTAGTTACTTGAGATGGTGAGTTAGCCATTAGGTGAGAAATTCAGTATCCTTGCAGTTTCTTTTCATGAACGGTGCTGATCGAATGGCTGCTAACCACTACAAAAACACAATTCATGCACCGTCAATGCGTTCTATTAACTTAGACAGAAGACAAATCTCTGCAATTAATGCGGATTATGAATTAATTTATGTTGATTTGTATAACATTGAGCACTTCAATGTTATCTGGAATCTGTAAACTATGACTTTTAGAGCCTTATAAAACTAGCAGATGATGTTCTTCTTAACCTTTTGTATCAGCTGGTCGTCCTTGAATTCTTGTCTTTAGAGTCAGGCATTCGATTAGTTCATCCAATTTCTTATCAGATGATCCACCTTTTTCCACAGCTTGCCTTGCCTTTCTCCCCAACTCCTGTGCCCTTTCCCTAGCCTTCTTCCCTTGGTCACCTCTGATCAACTCCTTCACTGAATCACAAATCACATTATGTTGAACGGTCATAGGGTCATCTTTTGCATCACGTTCTTGAAGGACCATGAGCCCTGCTTTTAGCCCCATTTCCGTATACCTTGCGTTCAATCCTTGCTCTGCTCCCATAGGCCAAGCCAACAGTGGCACACCCATTGACAAGCCCTCCAACACTGAATTCCATCCACAATGAGTCAGAAACCCACCAATTGCTGGGTGTTCTAGTATACCCCTCTGGTCTACCCAATCACGTATGGCCAACCCTCTCTCCTTGACCCTGTCTTCCCACCCAACTGGTGGGACCCATGTTCTTGATCTGACCACCCAAATGAACGGCTGTCCTGCCATCTCCAACCCAAGAGCAATCTCCTCCATTTGTAAATCTGTCATATATGATTGTGAACCGAATGCCACATAGATCACATTACCTGGACCCACTCCTTCCATTTTCTGGTCCAGCCACTTGATGTACGGACTAAATTGCTTTTGATCAACGTCTTTGGACCCTGAATTCATCAAATCTTGTTTGCTTTGATCATGAAGCAGAAGTGGACCCACAAGCCATGCTTTGGTCTCTTTGTGATTTTCAAAGGCAGCAACATGGTCCCCTTCAAGCTCTTCAAAACTGTTAACTACGTAACCCCAACTATTATGCTCTGCCTGTTCGATCTCTGAAATAATTGGCAGCATTGGATGCTTTTCATCACCACGCCAAACAAAGTCAGGGAAGTCAGTTTTGTTTAATGGAAATGGAACTGATGGCAAATTTATAGGCTCAGAGTGGAGCAAACTAGAAATGCATGGAACATGCAACGAGACATTTCTTTCAATTACCGTAGGCAACACACCCATCCCACTAAAGACAATCCTAGGAATATCGAACAGGCAACATGAATCAACTGTCCAAGGCAAAAACATGTCAGAGATAACACCAATTGGAATAGTGCTATCACAATCACACAACTCTTTAAGGACATCTTCAAAAGGCTGTTGGAGTAGTTTGGTGGCATTTATAAAAGGGGCAAAGAGATCCGGAGAAGGGAGATGGTTAACATTTTCACAACCTTCTGGTAATTCTTCAACTTTTGGAAAAGGGATTATGGACAAAGAGATTGTTGGGTGGGTAGAGTTTTTGGAAAGAATAAATGGAGCATTTGCTGGGGTGGTGATGATGGTTACTCTTGTGCCACGGCTGGCTAATGCCTTGGACAAGTCTAGTAATGGAAGAGTGTGACCTTGAGCCATGAATGGGAAAATCACTACATGGGGTGGTGAAGAAGTACTGGTGCTGCCCATTATTGACCAAATCTGCATATAGATCTGAATATCTTTTGTTCTTCTGATGAATTTGTGAAGAATTAGTGCATGTAACTGGGTTTATATGTGTGTTTAAATTAAACCACTGACATGATTCTTGATATCTCATGAATCCAACATATAAAGAATGGTTAACCTGTGATTGGAGGATAGTTTAGTATACCATTAATGGAAAATTAATTTATTTCCAAAGAGGATGGATATCATTCATGCATGTACATTGTTTATCGTATCCTTCTTCTTACATGAAACAAATTAAACGCAACTTTTGATAGTTTCCATGCATGCATCTTCGATAAGATTTTCCTTTGCAAAAATGATGGCGATAAAACGACGTCTCTTCACAGTAGCAAGATTCTAAACATCAATAAAAAAAAGATATTAACTAGTCTATTAAATTCATAAAAGAGGGTTTAAATCATGAAATTAACTCTCACTAGTGACATTGATGGAAAAAAAATTCACTAGTGACTTCAGAAAAGAAAAGCGACAGAAGATAGGCCACAGGTTTCTTCAGTCCAAGGGAGATTTAAGGTCAGCTTTCCATTATCTACCCACTCAAAACCAGCCCCAGCTCCATTCAACAAGCACTTGATTGGACATACATTTGAGTAGGATAAGAAATTCCCTTCTCCTTCAATCTCAACCTTCACCCAAGTCTCAGCTTCTTCAGAATCAAAATAGGCCACTTCTTGAATTGTGCCATCACTATTGAACATGTTGGTCAGTCCAACAGGAGCAAATTTGATGTCAGAGCTGCCTAATTTCTTGCTTGATTTGATGATTTTGTTGTCTATTTATAGACATGTTAGATGTAACTTATCTCAAATATCATTTATGGAAGGCATATTTTAGAAAAATTGATATAAAAATTACTTAAAATACTTTTAGTTATAAGAATATTAAAGTAAGAACCATAAAATATATTTATACCGAGTTTTTTTAATTTATTTTGAATACAAACCTGATAAATTTAAGTTAGACCCACACCCAGTACATTTAATTTGTTTGGGTTTACTTGTAGAAATTTTAGTGTTTACGTATGCAATAAAAACCATGAGACTTTCAATGAGCAAGCTTCGGCCTGGATAATTGCAGCATTCAATGAAAAATTTGGACTATGTGACACAGATGCTGTTGAAAGCTGGTAATTAAGATTGATGAAAGAGTATAGGAACATTGCAAATATTCTCAGTCAGAATGGTTGTGCATGGGAAGAAACAGAGCAGATGGAGATAGCTGGTGATGATGACTGGTATGCGTATATCAAGGTATGTTTCCTTCTCAAACATAAACATGTCCTCATGGCTTACAGTTTTAACTCCCCTAGGTATGGCAGGCCTTCAATACCATTTAACCAAAAATTTTATTAGCTTCTCATTTTATGATTTTTTTCTGCAGGAACACCCAGGTGCAGACAGAATCCTGGACAGTTATAATGATCTTTGTGTACTACATGGTAATAGCATGGCAGTGGGAAGAGCAAGTCATAAGGGTGTAAAAATGGGGTTTGACAAAAATGAATTCGATATGGGGATTGATGGTGTTTTTGGAGACGCACCATATCAGAACTTGAAATATCTGACCAAAGGCAGAAACGAAAGTCTCTTTCTTCCTCAGTGGTGGTGTCTTCAAGGAAAGTTGGCAGACACGGGAAAGGAGAGGCTCAAGAAGCACTTGGTCA
>Ga0307507_10012944_pt1 | contig 10224 bp, 4 predicted proteins | sample 7_EM_MG_FD_207223 | JGI IMG/M metagenome (GOLD analysis project Ga0307507, IMG submission 207223) | Populus trichocarpa ectomycorrhiza microbial communities from riparian zone in the Pacific Northwest, United States - 7_EM | ecosystem: Host-associated > Plants > Roots > Unclassified | place... | reverse complement strand
AAATATTGAACAATTAACTTTTTTTTTTGTAAGGAAACTCATGTCATGAAATTCATAATTATATATTTACGAGGTAACTTAATAATCTAATAGTCAAGTTTAGTACATGTGGGTTTTATAAATGAAAAAAAAACACATAATTGATTTGATCAAAATACAATTATGAAAAAAATAACTCATTTATTTCTTACTGATAAAACATAAATCATACTCTTGGAGCAACTCAATTACTCAAAAGCTGACCTAATAACTTAAGCATCTGATCCATTAGGTTTAACAGATATTTTATTCACTATCTAATTTGTGAATTTAATGTTTGATAAATAAATTTAAAGTAAAGATAAAGTTTATGAAACAAAAACACTTTGTAAATGAAATTATAAGGATGTTATAATCATGAGATTCCTATTGCATCAAAGTATTGTTTCTAAATATTCTTGGTCAATGCTCTCTTAATAATGGACATTTATTAAAGTTGTTGAGACTAGTACATATTATATTATTTTCTTTATGAAAGAAAGTAGCTGATCTTGTAAGCTAAGATATGAGGGATACTTAGAAATAATATGTAAGTGCTTATCAGATGAGATATACATTGAACTGACTCGCATGAAAATTCTACATGGAGTTATCACTTGTGTTTATGGAAAGACTCACATGATGGTTGTGTAAATGATTCGTATACTTGAGATTACCATGTTATCTTATATAAAGAGTGTTATGTTTTGATCATGTTATACGTTATCTTGGTAAATGTAATAAATAAACAGACATTGGATATAACGTAAACCATATAAAGATATTTAAATGATCAAGAGAGGATTCATCACCCTGAGTGAATTAAAAAAAATTCTAAATGTTCTCAAATAGTATTGACTGTTAAATCATTGTACAAGGTGGAATGAGATTTGAAAAGAGTTTCAAATCTTATTCAAATAATCAATCACTATAATGTTGTGAACAAATATGATTTGGCATGGAAAACACACTCCATGCTAAAATGTTTAAATCAGAGCATTATTGATAAAATGGATAATAATTACACTGAGAAACCGGTCACTAAAAAGTTAAGTCAAACCACTTATGACTTTTTTAATATTTAGGGGATCATAACATATTGCTAGACAGTGCACTTAATCTTCAAATATAAATTAATCAATTATTGAATTGATAGTGAATTAAATTATTTAATTTATTTAATTCTATTTATTTAGAATTATAATTTATATTTTGATCAACAAATTAGAAACTTAATATGTCACACATATTAAAAATTATTAGTCAGGAATTAAAATGGGATAATTAATCAAATGTGATTTGATTGAAAATAATTTTAGAAATTAAGCACTAAAATGTATTTAATTAAGGGATTATAATTCTAGTCCTATAATAATCAAGTAGGGACTTTATTGATTAAATTTATAAAATTATCCTTATATAATATATGAATATTATTTAAGGGGCAAATTGATATTTTTTATTTATTTATAGGGTTTTTAGGATTCCCTATAAATATAAAGTCAGGCCTATTATTTAGGTAGAGAATATTTATGTCAGATAATTTTTACAAAAAAACTACATAAACAAAAAATTAGAGCTAACACTCTAAACTTAGCAGGTCCTTTTCTCCTAAATAAAGATTTAGAAGATTTCTCACTGGTGATTCATGTGGATTACCGTTATAGCCAAAAAATTAGACGACTTGTGATTTGTGATAACCCAGTCTTAAAGCATATATTCAAAGCTGAAAAAAAGTTCAGATCTTTAAGTAATCTTCGCATAAACCCTTAAACAACTCTAGATATGTCTAACGAGATCCTTGGGATTCCCAAATAATTTTAAATTTATTATTTCTGCTGCGTGTATGAATTTTGGGAACCCAATATATACAACGAGGATAAATGAGAGCATCTTAGTCACTTGCAAGAAGTGTTTCAAACTTCAAGGAATCAAGAGTTATATACTAATTTGAAAAAGTGTGAATTCTTCATTATCAATCTTGTTTTCTTTGGTTTTGTTATTTTCAGTGAAGGAGTGAAGATGGATCCTATGAAGATTGAAGTAGTTCTAAGCTAGCCACTCAAACTCTTTATAATATTCAGAGTTTTCATGGTCTAACATCTTTTTATCGTTGTTTTATAATAATAAAAAAAATAGCATTATTACTGCTTCAATCACTGAATACTTGAAAGGAGATAATTTCAAGTGGATTGACGAGGTAGAGAAGTGTTTGGGACTTATGAAGCAAAAGGTGACTAATGTGCATATTATTTATCTACAAGATTTCTAAAAAGTTTTTGAAGTTAAATGTGATGCATCTAATGTTGACATTGATGTTATTTTTAACTAAAAAAGCAAACCTATTAATTTTTATAGTGAGAAGCTCAATAATTTAGGAAGAAAATATTCAATTTATGATAAGAAGTTAAATGCCATTGTTCGTGCTTTGGACCATTAGTGTCAGTATTTGTGTCTAAAACCATCTGTGTTACTTTTTAATCATGAGGATTTGAAGTTTCTTAATATTCAACAAAAACTTAGTTGAAGATATGCTTATTGGGTTGGATTTCTACAAACTTTTAGTTTCTCTATGAAACACAAATATAGAATTCATAATATTTTTGCTAATGCTTTGAGTCAAAGACATTTGTTATTGACAAATATGCAACTAGAAGTGATAGGTTTTAAAATATTAAAAGATGTTTACAAGCATGATGGTGGCTTTGGAAAGATATGAGTTGAATGTGAAAGTGGTGTTTCCAAGCATTTTGTTGTGTTGAAGGGTTATCTTTTCAAAAGAAACTGCTTGTGTTTTTAAGAAGTTAAAAATGTGTGCTAGTTAATGAATGTCTAGTTTTATGTCGACGTCATTTATTTGGATTTTAATTGAGTTATTTCAATGTTTTGGGTTGTTCCAAGTATATAATGATGATTCAAACTATATATTGGGTCTTTTGGTAAAAATCTGAATTGAAAGTCTTTAACTTGATCTTTTGACAAAAATCTGATTTTTATCTGTATCTTTAAAATGATAAGTTATTCACGTATGTATCTCTTTGATTTTATATCTTGGAGTGGTGTGTGAAAATATTTATTTATGTGAGTAACTTATTACTTTACCGTATCTATTTCATCCCAGTATCAATTTCAAAACAAGTTTAGGCTAATTATAAATTTAAAAAATTTAGTTCGAGTTTCATATGTTATGCTAACGGTAGAAACAAGCCAAATTTAAGTTTTATGAAAATATTGATTTCAACCGGATGACTAAGATCCCGTTTGTTTTTTCATTTTGAAAGCACTTTAAAAAAATTAATTTTTTTCTTTACTTCAAATTAATTATTTTGGTGTTTTTAGATTATTTTGATATGCTAATGTCAAAAATAATTTTTAAAAAATAAAAAAATATATTTTAATATATTTTTAAATAAAAAATACTTTAAAAAACAACTATTATCATTCTTTCAAACATTCCTTAGACTTAGACGCACTCGACTTTGCTCTTGTGGTACAACACTCCCACTCCCAGTGAGGTACGAAAAGAGTGCAGCTACATTTTGTTCAGAGTACTAGAGTTTTTAAACCCGGCCCGATTCAAGACCCGGGTTTCGGGTTTTAACCAGGTCAATTTCGATTATTTTTAAAAATCAAAACGATGTCGTTTTAGTAAAAAAACAAGTCAACATGTTGCAACCGGGTTTTTTACCGGGTCACCAGGTCATCCCGGGTTTTGACTTTCCCTATTTTTTTAAACCCGGCTCGGTTCCAAGCCCGGGTCGACCTGCCGAACCGGGCCAGGTTTCAAAACTATGGACAATTGTTTTCAACCTAACAAGGAAAAAGGAGCTACCCACCTCCACTACCGTCAGTCCCAAGTATCTTAACGCCCAACGAGTTATCCTCCTAATAATTAACAGATCAAGTGCTTGAATGATACCCAATTATTTTATCACAAATAGATCCTAGTCTTTTCGAACATTATCGTGATACCAACCGAAACAGATATCAGGCAAATGTATTTTTTTAGCTTCATAAACCTCACAACAGAAAGCCTCGTACATCCTCAAATTCCCAATGAAACAGGCAAAAATCAAAATCACCAACAGAAGTCTCCCTTCTTACCCGGACAATATACATATATCTGTGATTCTAGCACGTAATCTTCTTCCAAAAAATGTGAAGAACGCAGAGTTAGGAGCTTAAACCTATACAAAAAAAGAAACAAGAACTTTCTTCCCTATTTTTGTTTGTTTCAAAACGAGTTCCAGTATGAAAAGTCAAACTTGAACCACTTCAATTCTTTGTTAGAAGGAATCAACGCCTTGTTATCTCTCTTCAGCATTCAGAGCTCCGGTTTCAAACGTGCTGCTGAAAGCATGAGTGTTTCCAGGTCAAGAAAATAGAAACAAAAGTTTGAGTTGAGATTATAAGAAGTACTGCTGATTACCATTCGGTCCTAAATTGTCAATAGCTGAACTGGAATCAAATCCCATTTGGAAATAGCTCTGGAGCTCATTATCTAATACAGCCTACACATGCGGAAACAATTCCAAGAATAAGTTTTTGATGAGCAATTGATTCTGCAGAGCATTTGCAAAGATGCATCACTTACATGAGGTGCTGGAGAAAATTGTGGATTGGAATTTGGAATGACTTGTATGCCGGGTTGAAAAATTCTATGTGAATACGGGTGTGAGCTTATCCCGGGACTGAATCCTAGAATAGCTGCATTGCCACCACGTGAATGAAGGATCTGATGGAAGGGAAACCTATCAGGCTTTATTCAAAGAAACATATACGAAAATTGTCTATAAATTCTTTCACCACATAAACCTTGCTTACATCTTTAGATAGAATCCTCTCAACATCAATTTGCAGTTCCGGATTTACAGTGGCAAGTTTCATTGACAAAAACTGCAATAGCAGGCAAGTATTAGTAACTTGTAGTCATTCGGAAGCACAAATGGCTTCAGTGATATTGAATTCATCACAAAGAACTCTCAGTGCTTATAATTTGCAAATGTGATTCTCGTAGAAAAGAAGCTAAACTTGATTCTCATCCGTTTTATGATAGGAATTACAAACTTAATGCTTGACTTATAAATCACTATCCTTTATGGGTATTATCATCCCATGGACATCAGTTAGACTCCAGAAATAGCAACACTTTTTGCAGACGCTAATGATGATATACTATGAATTTATTCTGCTTCCAATAGTTCACCAGGGTGCTTTGTTGTGTGTGTTTTTTTTCCCTAAAAGTTAGAGCTACAATTCAAACTAGCAAATTTATCATGCGGCTTAGTGAACATTAAGAGTACAGGTTCATATGACAATTTCACAGTCCATAATCTCGATCTTAGAATGGCATACCTCAACTTGCTGTTGCAATGATTGCACATAGTTGATAATCTCATCAAGCATTACTGCCTTTCCAGTAATCTAAAACAATGATCAACACCAAACTAATCAGCATCTGTTTTTTTTCACTCAAATAAATAGTTTCCATTAAGAAGCTATTTAAGTACCTTATTGCATCCTGGGACAAGTTCTTGTAGCATTCTCATCCGCTCGCTGATCTTTTCTCTTCTCACCTGCAAAAAGGCCTCTATGTTCAATATGAAAATGAGCCAGATCATTTTCCCATTGTCAACACATAATAGTGAGAAGGTACCCTCTCTGCAAGGCTGTGACTATTGGTAGCCTGACCCCTTCTGGCTCTCACATGAAAGTAATTCTCTTTAGGAACTTCTCCACTTTGAGTATCGTCTTTAGCTTGTTTAGCTGCCTGTTTGCCCCGCAAATTAGGACCGGGGTTTTGTTCAGTTTTTTGTGTCTTTTCATCCAGTTCTTTTGCAATATCACAACTCTCTCCAGAAAGATCCTTTCGTAACTCTCCTTCAGTATTCTAGATTTAAAGATAAAAGATTCATGAATTCACAAATACGAAACACAAAATTACATTGCTGCAGAATCTTTTAACTTCCTAAAGTATAAGATTAGACCTAATTCAAATTACCTTGTTTGGATCCAAAGGAGAATTAGACTCGGGTACTCGTTTTCTTCTCTTTCCATTTGGTGAAGCTCCTATACTTGTCTCTTCTGATAATTGCTGATCTTCCTGATGTTGAGCATTGTTTGCCTCCTTGTTGTAATTTGGAGGGCACCCAGTATGAGTAATCTGACCACACTCGGTCAGGCCAAGAGAGCCAACCATTTCTGAGAAATTCCCACTTCCAAAGCCAGGAAACTTTGGCACCAGCTCAACAAAGCCTGAACCAGATGGGTAATGAACAAGGTTACTAATACCTGGGTTTTCCATTACAATTGGGAAAGGAGAATTGGAAAACCCACTTTGAGAAACTATTGATGAACCACCAAAATTCCCAGGCTGGCTTAGTGAAACTACTGGATCCCAAGCAGAAACATAGAAGGGGTTTGTGTTCATTCCTGAAGATGGACAATTCATAACACTCTCACCTCTATTTTGATATCCTAAATCATCATTACTATCACCGCTACCATCCATGTTCTGGGATTCAAAAGCTAAACCCCCAAATTCTAAGGAATAGCCTATGTATACGATTGAGGAGAGAACCCAAAGCAACAGTCAGCAAAGACAAGTGCTAAATATAGATATGAAACAGAAGGAACTATAACCTTAAAAGTGAGAAGTGAGTTTGACCAAAATTAGCTGGTGATATCTTGCACGACTCAACAAGGAACAAGTAACCTTGGCAGCTTTATAAAACTGTGATGGTGCTATAAAGTAAAAGAAACCCATCGCAGCAGCATCCCGTAGACACAAAGTGAAAAAGAGAAATCCAATGTATCAGGCATAAAATCTAACCAGCATCAGCTACTTCAATATTTGGAAAACCCTACGATCAAGTCTACTCTAATTTGCAAGAGAAAAATGAAAAATGGTTCCTACAGACAGCAAAGTGAACCTTTCAGAGCATAAAGTAGACACAGACAAACAATGGCATTAGCTAACAAACAGCTCATCAAAAGGAAAGCAGATTCCCTTTTTTCACTTTTTGTTGGACTAGCAAAAATTTCTCACCTTCTCCACTCATTTAAGCACCACCATATTGATCTTATCACCCTTGAATCTCTTCAATTAAGACCAAAATCCAAGAGGATCACCACAAGACTTGTAGCAATGAACGTGGAATTAGAGAAATGGTGTCCGGAGAAATTCCTAAAACGGAAATGACAAGTTCCAAAATTTTAATTGAAGACCAAACAACCCCAAGAACCAAGAAAAGGTACGTTTTCAGGCACCCTTTTGCAATATTCTCAGATGGGTGTCCAAAAAAGCATCAAATTCTACTTGAATTATGCAAGAACTGAAAAGAACCGAGTTTCATTCACAGTCCCCTCAATGGATGGATTGATAGCACCCCCGAAGAGCATCAAATGCTTTCTCAAACAGACAAGAAAAAAACAAATTTCATCAGATCGGCACTTCTACAATCAGTTAAAGAAGCATCAAATTCCAACCTTTTCAACAGACCACGGACAATGTAGAGACCTATGAAGCTAGAGAGACAGGGAGAGTGGAATACAAAAGTAGAGATAGAGAGAGAGTGTCTCTTGGGTTACCTGCTCGAGTTAACAGGTGACATGTATGATTTTAAAAGACAGACTAACTACTACCCAACTGCTTTTGTTGCTAAATTATTATAGAACCTAATCACTTTACTCCTTGTAATTTCTTTTTTTATTGTTATTATTATCTTTAAAAATTATTAAAACCCTGCACAGTGCTTTTCCTTTCTTTTCTTTTTTTTCTTTTAGAAACAAAAAAGAAATAGTAAATATATATTGTCTGAGAAAAGATTGGAAGAGGTTCTTCTCTTCAAGCCCAAGCTTTGCTTGCTTGTTAGATTGCTTCCTTCTTCGACATATACTTTATGTTTTTTTACCGACACATTTGCCAACTATTCTACCAGGCTCTCTTTGCTGTTACACACTCATCTTTCTCAGTGCCAACAAACAAACCTTTCTTTTCTTTTGAGAGTTCTCATTATGCTCCTGAGGTCCATCATTCTCAATGAATGAGCACCACTGCTCTCCATCAACTTGTCTCCAAACCCTCCTCCTTCCCGAGCCCCAATCCATCAAATAAATAAGCTCCAGGAATTTTCAAGCTTGAAATTATTTTTTTATTATATTGATGTTAAAAATAAATTTTAAAAAATAAAAATAATATTTGCTTTCAAATTATGAAATATTTTTTAAAAAACAAAATTAGTAGCTGGTCACAGGCTACAAAAATACCTTAATGTTAAAAAGTAAATTAAAAAAAAAGGTCTCCTTCATGCAAAAGAGGTCCCTTCTATTTGATGGTTGGTTTTTATGTGATTACGACTGTGTGGCTGTGATTACAGAACTCAAAGAGAGTACTCTAAGTGTCAACACAGGGTATGGTGTCTACATTTTTTATTTTTTATTTTATTTAGCTTATGTTAGATTATTAATTAACACCTGCAGCAATCTTTTTCTTTTTTACTTTGGAGGCTCTGGCCAATGGAGAACACATGGAATAATGGAATCTAATCATCAATTTTACCCTCTTGTCCTGGTACAGTTTCCAGCTGTAGGTTTTAGTGTGCAAAAAACCCTCTCAAGTCTCAACCACCCTAACCTGTTCAAAACCAAATTATCTGGTCAACTTCGAGTCTGCTGTGACCTTGCTGGAATTTTTAAATTTAATCCGAAATTAACGGCCAGTTTTGTTCCAAAAGCATAATCCTGTGTGAGACACCTCATTGCAAAGAATGAATTATTGTACAGTAGGCAGCAGCTGTTTGAAACCACGGCCAAAGCTGCATTTTATAAAAATTTAATTTTTTTAAAAAAATTATTCTCTTTAATTTTTTTATGTTGTTTAAAAATAATTTTTTAAAAAAATAAAAAAATATTATTTTATATATTTATAAATAAAAAATATTTTAAAAATAACAACTACAAGTTTGTTTAGAAGTATGGTGGCGGTTGCTTTTCAAAGTGTTTTTCACTCGGAAATGCATCAAAACAATATTTTTTTATCTTTAAAATTATTCTTGACATCAGACATCAGAATAATAAAAAAACAAAAAAATATAATTTAAAATTAAAAAAAATAAAAAGTATTTAACTTTTTAAAAATATATTCTTAAATCATAAAAATAAACGGGTCTAAAATAGCGGTGGATGGTGTGGGGATCGGGGATGATTTGATTTTGCAATTTGCATGATGCCAAGCGGTTCCCTCGTGCATAGTCAAAATGAGTGTATAGATATGATGATTGAGATGGGGCACCCAAGTAATCAATGTGGGCACTCACACCAAATCCATCTTCAGTTTACGACTGAGAGAGGTGGGGGCAAGCCAGGCCCTCAGGAAGCTAAGGCATCTGTTTTTTTCTTTCTTCCTTCCTTCTTGCCCCCTCCTTATATATGCTCTGGCTGAGAATGCGTTGTGATGCATTATTGTATTCCAACAAAAAGAAAAGAAAAGGAGAGAAGAGAAAAAAACACCCAATCCAGCTAGAAAGCACGGGATGGAGATTGAAAGCCAGTGATAATTGGGACTCACCGTACAGATTAGAGAAAATCTTTCCTATTTTTTTCTTTTTTGGAATGATTAAAGGAAGATTTATGGTTACAAAGTGCATAATTAATCATGCATGCAGATGTTGACTTAATGAGAGCATGCAACGCATGCAGCGACTTCCATTTTCATGGAAAGAGCGCAGGGGCAAGGACTGTGCAGGTTTCGAGTGATTGTTGGTAATGGTCATAGACCAGAGCGTAATCATGCAATGTCGTTTTCAAATATGAGAGAAGAAATTGCAAAGAAAATACATTTGCAACTTCTAAATTAAAGAAGTCTATGCACAGTTTGTTTGTGGTTTTCTAAGAAATCATTTTCCTTTTATTATAAACGAAATATATTTTTTAGAAGGTGTAAAAAATAAAAAAAATATTAAATTATTTGTTAATTATATTAAATTTGTTCCTCAATCTAATTCATTTTAGAACAAAATCCTAAGTTCAAGTCACTTTAATTATCCGCTTAAGAGCTATATGGAGTGCTCTATTTCAAGTTTGGAGAGCTACAGGTTTTGATCCAGTATTTGTCAATTGTGGTGAGAAGAGAGCAACCTCAAATTCATTTTTATCATGTTTATCTCTTTAAAAACTTTGATGTTTCAAAATTTAATATGTTCAGCA
>Ga0307507_10012943_pt1 | contig 10225 bp, 4 predicted proteins | sample 7_EM_MG_FD_207223 | JGI IMG/M metagenome (GOLD analysis project Ga0307507, IMG submission 207223) | Populus trichocarpa ectomycorrhiza microbial communities from riparian zone in the Pacific Northwest, United States - 7_EM | ecosystem: Host-associated > Plants > Roots > Unclassified | place... | reverse complement strand
TGGGAAAGGCCAAGTTTTAGAATAGTACAAAATGATATATGATCATTATAGATATATCACCTAATATATTAATTTTTTAAATTGAGATAATTATTTAATAAAACTCACAGTTATATTTATGCAAATTTTCATGTGATTTTTAAAGCTACACCAATAAAAAATCAGTTCATTTTAAAATCATTTGATTGATGTTTCAAGAAACATTTACTAAAATAAGAGCTTGTAACTGTAAATTAGGGTTTTCTAATCATGTGATTTAGCATATAAATATAGTTATTTTTATGAGAAAATTTTTTAATCTTCATGTAAACAATAAGATACACCGAGTTGAAAAATATGAATTGTTATTAAAATTTGAGAAAATAAAATGTTACACTTTCACTTTTCAGTAAAATAAAAACTGTATATCATTTAGTTAGCATGTTATATTATTTCAAAGTTATTAAATTTCATAACCTAATAATAGTAAACACACATAAAAATATTATTAATATGCATAATTTAATTTAATTTGAACACTTAATCACTCATAGCAGACTACACATATATCCTATTTATTTCCACTACAAATAAATGCATTTCCATGTTAAATATTCTTACAAGATTGCAATCATGTGAGAAACTAAAATAAATGTGTTTTCTTTCTGCTTTGATTGAAATTATAATACAACTGTTATTGCAGCAATATCACAATTTAATAAGAATGTTTGGAAACGTGGAAGCTACTAGTGGTTGCATTTCAAATTATTTTTTTGGAAATTTATTAAAATAATATTTTTTTTATTTTTTAAAAATTATTTTTAAAATTAGCACATCAAAACAATGCAAAAAATATATATAAAAACTAATTTTAAATAAAAAAAATTAAATTTCTAGAAAACATTATTTCAAACACGTTCCAAACAACGGCTAAAACTTCCAAAGCTGCTTTTTACTATAATTCCTCAAGAAAGATAATTAGGAACCTGATTCTTCTATTTGTATACTACAATATTTCACATTCTATGGCAGAAAGTCAACTATTTTTCTTCTTTTTGTTCTTTAATTTCGATTTCGATTTTTATTTCTTCATATATGTTTAGGGATTCTGATTTTTATTTCTTTGTAAAATTCAACTATTTAAAATATTATAATTCTTTTTGGAGAGGCAAGTGATTAGAGAATAATTATTTAAGTAAACGCTATGGTTCTTAATTATGTAAACCGTTTTTCTTGAAATTCTGTTCTGATCTAATTAACTTCGAAGTTCGAACATGCACGAGTTTTGATTGAAATGATACTGCTGCCATTTCCATATTAATTATTCTTACAAGATTGCCATGAGAGAAACTAAAATAAATGTGCTTTCTTTCAGCTTTGATTGAATTGATACAGCTGCCATTGTAGCAATATCACAGCCCAAGATTTCTAAAGCTGCTTTTAACTATAATTCCTCAAGAAAGATAAGGAACCTGGTTCTTCCCCTCCTTCCCCTTCTCCTTCTTCTCCTTCATCTTTATGTATGCTACCTTATTTCACATTCTATGGCAGAAAGTCAACTGTTCTTCTTCTTCTTTTTTCCCTTTTTTCCCCTTTCCTTCTGCATATAATATGGAATATTGCATAATGTTCCATGATAATGCTTTTGAGTCGGATACCATGTTTTCATTCGGTGCAAAAACAATATGTTAGCATGTTCTTGTTCAGCAAAATTTAATCTAATTCACAACTGGCAATGACAATTATATATATCATGCTTGATTCCTTCTTCTTCTTTTTACCATACGGTTCATTTAGTGCTATTGGCTTGTTGATTGAGGATAAATCTTCCTCCACCTTAATTGAATAAATCCTTCTCAAGCTAATGTTGCTAAACCCGGCCTAGTGGGTTGATTCGAAACTTGGTAAGGTTTAGGTTTCAGAAAAATAAAATCTAGATAGGTGAGTCAACTTTGATTCTATCGATCTCATTAAAATTCAATTTAACTTCTAATTATTTTTCAAGATAACATCGTTTTAATGGTACTATTTTGATTAATCTTGATCAATTCACCCAGTTCATCACCGAGTCTTGTTCATACATAGGTTGCCTTTAATAATAACTTTGTCTCGAGCAATAATCTCTCGGGAAACAATGTGCAAGGGACCTTATTTTGTGTTCTCTCAATCTGCAAACACTTTTATTATATCATTGGGTTCTTGAACATTTTTATGTGAGAAATATGAGAGGACACTATTTTTCAAATGGAGTTGAACAACTTATACTATGAAATATATTGGTTAATATAAATATGATCATAAGATCATTTCTTATATACTCTTTATAGTTATTCGGCTAACCTTCTGCAACAAAGGAGAAGGTTAGGGCACTTTAAAATGGTGTCGTAGCTTCATGAATTTGGACATGAAAGATTTAGACAAAAGTGAAGTAGAGAAACTCTTGGAATTTAGCTAAACATATACAAGAACTGAACCCCGAGCATGTCATTGCCAAAGAAAACAGTGAGAGACCGACCACAGAAGGGTAGGTGCAAGCCACGAGACAGTGACTCTTCAAAGAGGGCAGGCCTGCGCCCATCAATAAGACAGATAGAGACGCCTCAAAATTAAGATCACCCCCTTGCGCCATGAGAGTAAACTACCAAGCTACAAGTGGAGCCAATTAACCATGCATTATTTTATGACAATACACACATGAAAGCAAGAGAGAGGAGAGAGTGAGTGAAGTCCATGCTCATATATACAAGAGCACTCTTTCCCATGTACGAGGGGTCGAGAGAGAGAGAGGTCTTAGGTCTTGATGGAGTTCAAGCTAATACAAGAGCACTCTTTTCCATGTGAAAGAAGTGGGAAGGAGGGGTCATGGATTTTTCTTTACTTTTTCTTTTAAAGTGGAAGATCAAAAGCAAATATCACTTGCTTTTCCTTTTCAGCCCTCTCTTTAAGACTATTCCATCTTCTAATAAAGCTCAAATGCACATTAACTAAGAGAAATTTTGGTCCCAGTCCTGTAGGGCAAGGAAGAAGAAGGAATAAAGCTGATGAAAAAAAGAAAAGAAAGCTTCCACTGGTTCCTCCTTCCATGCAACCTATCCATACTACATAATTATATATTGATCATTCAGCAAACATAGTAATGATATATTAATAATCATCATCTTTTACTTCTTACAGCCCAGTACTGTTTGTTGCAGGCACATGTTTGCAATCTCAAGATAAAATTAAGAAAAATTAACCCTAAAAAACCATCCCCCGCAAGTTTAAATGTGTTTGTGTGTGTAGGATTTGCATCAAAGTACACAAAATTCTACGTTCTCTCTTGATCAAGTACACTCTTTTTCTTTGGTCCAACTTATCGTATAACATGACCAGGAAGCTTTTTTATGGGTCCAATATGCATCAGGTGTCAAAGTGCTTTTCCATCCAATTTGTACATATATGTTCCTGGCTAATTCATAAAAAAAAAAAAAAAATTGTTCATGGCGAAAGATAACCATTGCTAGCTATACTATTGCTGATGGAATTTAATTCTATGTAAACAATTGTCAAATGATCACTCTTATAGTACCTACAATGGCAAAAACCGAGTAATAAGATTGTGTTTTGTTTGGTTCATGTCTCCAAACATAAGGAGAAGGACAAGAACACATATGATTGGAATCAAAGAGACAGAAAAACATAAAATAAATTTATAGTTTTAGAATAAATTTATATGTTTTTAAAACATGAGTTATACGAAAACATATTTTTTCTGTTTTTTTTATCTTTGATTTTTAAGAATCTTGAGACAATAACTAAATACTATTTAAATAAAACTCGTATGCCCTGCTTAAATTTTCGTCGCAACATTGGATTAATTTTAAGATGGTAAAGTAGTACAAAATAACAATGAAATCAATTAATAACTTGATGCATCAATTATTTTGCCCACTTGTTGGCAATCATAATGTGGAGATGAGAATTGCAAAAGAAAATGAGGATCCATGGGTGTCAATTATGAAAAGCAACAGGACAATGCAGCCATTTTTTTTTCAAATCATTGAAAGTGCAATTCCACCATTTCTCATTCAAAGAATCAAAGCTATAAAGAGCATCCTTTGATTAAAGCTAAAGGGTAGGTTTGTCACACAAAAGAAAAGGAGAGAGCTGCTAGCTAGCGAGCGAGAGAGCGAGCAGCATCAACTTTACTTTTCCTCCCCCTAGTCTATCTCATCTTTAAATTTCTGTTATCCAACGGCTTTATGATTATTTTCTTCCTTTATAAACACTGTTACTATTCCATAAGAATAATTTAGCACACCATCTTTACCCTCTTCTCTCTCAGCTTCCTCTGCTCAAAGCTTAATTAAGACATAAAAGCAACTTGAGCAAAAGAATTTCAGAAGAATTTCAATCTTCTCCTCTCCTCTTCCCTTTCTTCTTCTTTAAGAGAAAAGGGAAGAAAGCCAAAGAAAAAGAAATGAACAGAAAAGAGGAGCAGAGAAAGGAGAGGCCAAGCTTCTTCCTTGTATTTGAAGACTCTTTCTGTGAAGATGTTTGATTCCTTAGGCCTAAACACGCGCTTGAAGTTTTTCAGATTCCCTTCACTTTTCCTTCCTTTTGTAGAAACTCTATAATCTCTCGACTCCTTAAATCCCTTCACCCTTTCCTCCAAGTCCTTCCAAACACAAATCTTGCTGAGAAATCTTGCCAACAAAACATGGTCCCCTTCATTGTTTTGACCCTGTTCTCTCTTCTAAGCACCACTTGTCATTCTTCTTTGGTTGGTGATTTTCGTGTCTTGGTCTCACTTAAACGAGGATTTGAATTCCCTGAACCTGTATTGAACACGTGGAATTTGTCGAATCCGAGCTCAGTTTGTTCTTGGGTTGGAATTCATTGCTCTCGCGGTCGAGTTTCTTCGTTGGACCTGACGGATTTTAATCTGTATGGCTCTGTCTCACCTCAAATCTCAAAGCTTGATCAACTCACCAGCTTATCTCTCGCAGGAAACAACTTTAGCGGTGCCATTGAGTTGGCCGGCATGAGTAATCTTCGGTTTCTTAACATCTCAAACAACCAATTCAATGGTGGTTTGGATTGGAACTACACGAGTATTGCAGACTTGGAAGTGTTTGATGCTTTTGACAACAACTTCACTGCTTTCCTTCCTCTTGGGATTTTGAACTTGAAGAAACTCAGGCACTTGGAGCTTGGTGGAAACTATTTCTATGGCAAAATACCAACAAGCTATGGAGAACTAGCGGGGTTGGAGTATCTTTCGTTGATGGGAAATAATCTTCAAGGAAAAATCCCAGGTGAGCTAGGCAATCTTACTAACTTGAGAGAGATTTACTTGGCAAACTACAATGTTTTTGAAGGTGAGATCCCGGTGGAGCTGAGCAATTTGGTGAATCTAGTTCACATGGATCTTTCAAGCTGTGGATTGGATGGTCCGATTCCTAACGAGCTTGGAAACTTGAAGCTGCTTCACACTCTCTATTTGCATATCAATTTCCTTTCAGGCTCCATCCCAAAGGAGTTGGGAAACTTGACAAACTTGGTGAATCTTGACCTCTCGTACAATGCACTCACTGGCGAAATCCCATTTGAGTTCATCAATCTCAAGCAACTCAACCTCCTAAATCTCTTCTTGAATAGACTGCATGGCTCAATTCCAGACTACGTTGCAGACTTGCCCAATTTGGAAACATTGCAACTGTGGAAGAACAACTTCACCGGCGAGATTCCCCCCAACCTCGGCAGAAATGGGAAGCTCCAGCTTCTTGATTTGTCCTCCAATAAGCTCACCGGTACAGTCCCGCAAGACCTGTGCTCATCCAATCAGTTGAGGATACTGATTCTCTTCAAGAATTTCCTCTTTGGGCCAATCCCAGAAGGCTTGGGAGCATGTTATAGTCTTACCAAAGTGAGGTTGGGTCAGAACTACTTGAATGGCAGCATTCCGATCGGATTTATTTACTTGCCTGAGCTGATCTTAGCAGAGTTTCAAAGCAACTACCTATCTGGGACATTATCAGAAAATGGTAATAGCTCCTTGAAACCTGTTAAATTAGGGCAACTTGATTTGTCAAACAATCTCTTTTCAGGTCCATTGCCATCTTCACTTTCAAATTTCTCTTCCCTCCAAACTCTTCTACTCAGTGGAAACAAATTCTCAGGCCCAATCCCACCAATGATAGGAGAACTCCTTCAAGTACTGAAGCTTGATCTTAGTAGAAACTCCTTCTCCGGCCCGGTTCCACCTGAAATAGGCAACTGTTTCCACCTTACATTTCTTGACATGAGCCAGAACAACCTCTCCGGTCCAATCCCATCAGATATGTCCAACATTCGTAACTTGAACTACTTGAACTTATCAAGAAATCACTTGAACCAGACCATACCAAAATCCCTTGGTTCCTTGAAAAGCCTCACCGTTGCTGATTTCTCTTTCAACGATTTCGCTGGAAAGCTCCCAGAATCTGGCCAATTCTCATTATTCAATGCCTCTTCTTTTGCTGGTAATCCTCTACTTTGCGGTCCTCTCCTTAACAACCCTTGCAATTTCACCACCGTCACCAACACACCAGGAAAAGCCCCCAGCAATTTCAAGCTAATCTTTGCTTTAGGCCTGCTGATATGCTCTCTGATATTTGCAACTGCTGCCTTAATCAAGGCCAAGACATTCAAGAAAAGCAGTTCCGATTCCTGGAAGTTGACAACCTTCCAAAAGCTTGAATTCACAGTGACAGACATAATTGAATGTGTGAAAGATGGCAATGTAATTGGAAGAGGAGGAGCTGGGATTGTTTACCATGGGAAAATGCCGAATGGGGTCGAAATTGCAGTAAAAAAACTACTTGGTTTTGGCAACAACAGCCACGACCATGGTTTTAGAGCAGAAATTCAAACACTTGGCAACATTAGACATCGAAACATTGTTAGATTGCTGGCATTCTGTTCCAACAAGGACACCAACTTGCTTGTTTACGAGTACATGAGAAATGGGAGCTTAGGAGAGGCACTGCATGGTAAAAAAGGTGCATTGTTCTTGGGATGGAACTTGAGGTACAAAATCGCCATTGAAGCTGCTAAAGGCCTATGCTACCTTCACCATGATTGTTCTCCGTTGATTGTTCATCGAGACGTAAAGTCAAACAACATCCTCTTGAATTCCAGCTTCGAAGCTCATGTAGCTGATTTCGGACTAGCGAAATTCTTGGTCGATGGTGGTGCATCCCAGTGTATGTCGGCAATTGCAGGCTCTTATGGTTACATAGCACCTGGTACTTACCATCTTCAACTCCCTAATAATCTTAATTTCTTCACTAAATTTCATTTTCTGCAACATGTTTAATTGCTTACATTTTTCTTGAATATCTAACAAATTTGAAACTTGAAAACAAAAAAAAATTCAATTTACATTGGTTTAAAAAGCTTCCTAGAGAAAATTCTAAGATTTTGTGAATAAAAGAATTTGGACTGGTCAACTTAATTAGCACTATAGTTATAAAACTTGACATGGATTGATCAGGGCCAGATTATTATTGATTGATTTTTCAATTGACTTGGTTCAAACCAGATAATACTTAGATTAGTTACTGAAATGACCCGCGGGATTGAGTTGGGTTTTATAATTAGGATTAGTAACAAGATAAAAGATGATTATGAAGTAATAATCCTACGTAGGGAACAATAAGCTCAAGTTTCCAGATGATCATCATCATCATCATCATCATCATCTCTGACTTGTGATACCTAGTATTCAAATCCCACAATCATCTTCCGTCATAACATAACTGATCATCTCTTCCCTTATCCCGCTGTAAAAAGCAAGTGTGGGTGCTGTACACTTGTACTAATTAGCTAAACTGTCTCTCTTTCTCTGCCTCTGCTAAAGCAACAGCTAAAAATACCACCCGTGATTTTTGCCACAGAGGGAGAGACTGAGGGACAAGCAAGACAAGGAACATAGAATTTTTTTGGTAACCACAGCAAGAAAAAAAAAAAAAAAAAAAAGCAGAGCACTTGCTGGGGACCCTACAAAACTTCTGATCTCAGAATTTAAGATGTTAAATCCTGACAGAAATCTTATTGTCTGACAATGATGTCTAACGTAACAAGGCGTTGAGATTGGTGAAAGCTAACCGACATGCACACCTATTTACATCATCATCTTCTTTCTCTTTTTTTGATCAATTTTTTTTTCCTTTTTTTTCTTAAAGAAAAAAAATAAGCAGTGCCTTACTAATTTGATCTTACGTGTAAAGGGCTATCTTTTCTTCTTGTTGTTCCTTTCCTTGTCCTGCTGTTTCCCACCCACAAGTCCCTTTTAGCTGCTTTGGTTTCTATTGGCATACTGGCATCTCCTTTTGTCTTGCTCCTTTTAAATTCATAGTTTTGATTTATTTTTTTCCTTTTCTATGAACATTTTGATTGTTTTTGCACTATTTTGATTCAGTACAGTTTGTTTACTAGTTACGGGTTTAAAGGGTAGTTTGTAACTGCGTTACAAATGGCGTTTTCCTAAATTATTTTTGTCTAATCTCTTAATTAAATAATGCAGAATATGCATACACATTGAAGGTCGATGAGAAGAGCGACGTGTACAGTTTTGGAGTAGTTCTACTAGAACTTCTCACGGGGAGGAGGCCGGTGGGAGACTTCGGCGATGGAGTTGACATTGTACAATGGAGCAAAAGAGCAACAAACAGTCGCAAAGAAGATGCCATGCACATAGTTGATCCAAGGCTAACAATGGTGCCAAAAGACGAAGCCATGCATTTATTTTTCATTGCAATGTTATGTAGCCAAGAAAATAGCATCGAACGTCCCACAATGAGAGAAGTGGTGCAGATGCTCTCAGAATTCCCTCGCCACACATCACCAGATTATTACCTATCTTCGTCTTCTTCAATTCTCCCCCAACAAATGAAGAAGAGTGGTACTGAAAAGAAGGAGATCGTAAATGGCTTGAAATATAAACAGGATCTTTTGGTTTAAGGCAGTTTTTTTTTATTATTATTACACTTAAATTGTGTCTGAAAGCTGGCTTGATTTAGTTACAACCTTTGCCTTGTGCAAAGTATATTTTTCCCTTCGATTTCCTTTTTTCTTGTTATTAATTATTGACTTAGGTTCTAGGCACAGGAGATTCCATGTCCATATCGATATGTAGGAATAATTTACGATGCACTTCTTGAATTTAGCTGAGGGAGAGAGATAGCAAATCTTAATGGGACCATGTTTGTATTAATATATATACGTACTCTTAATATATATACATGCTTTTTGTTTGATTTCTTTACAATTTACTTCTTTTTTTTTTTCCCATTTCTCCCGCTGCTTTATTCAAGTTAATTATATGGATGAAGTTAATTATAGCCAACATCCCTTTAATTATTATTAGAGTTTAATTATTATAATTTGATTAGTTAATTAATTATAGCCAACATTCCTTTATTATTATAATTTAATTAGGTGAATTATTAATTTTACTATTAATATGATATTTTAAAATAATAATATGATACTTTCTTTGCATTTAATTTCTTGGAAAAGGAAAGACATTTTAAAGTAATAATAAGATTAAAAAATCTTATATTAGGCATCCCTTGCATTTCTTTTTTTGTCTACCAAAACAAAAATATCTCTCTCTCTCTCTCCGCTTACGCTTTTTAGATAAAACATAAAACATGTTTAAGAACGTAAAATGGTATTTTTTAAAATTTAAAATTTTTTTGTGTTTTAAATTAATTTTTTTTTATATTTTTATATTATTTTGATATGCTGATATAAAAAAATATTTTTTAAAAAAATAAAAAATATATATTATTTTAATATATTTTTAAATAAAAAATACTTTAAATTATAACCACTATAATATTTTCAAACACATCCTTGAAACAAAACTGACTGGACCAACCTCATAGTAAGTGGAGAAACAACCATTTTCATCCACAAAACACCTATGAACACAAGCTGGCCTTGATGAAGTATTTAAGGTTGTGTTTGTTTTCTGGAAACTGGTTTCCGAAAAACCACTTTTCAAACTTTCCTGTGTTTGTTTGCCTTTTATTTTTGGTGGAAAACACTTTCCGGAAGTTGTGAAAAATTTAGAAATGTCATATTATTTGTTGATTATATCAAATTTGGTCCTCAAACTTTTGATTGCTATATATATTTTGTTTTGAATATTTGTTTTTCAATTTCATCCCTTAGAATTTAATTTTTATATTAATTTTGGTCCTTATTTTTATAATTG
>Ga0307507_10012942_pt1 | contig 10225 bp, 8 predicted proteins | sample 7_EM_MG_FD_207223 | JGI IMG/M metagenome (GOLD analysis project Ga0307507, IMG submission 207223) | Populus trichocarpa ectomycorrhiza microbial communities from riparian zone in the Pacific Northwest, United States - 7_EM | ecosystem: Host-associated > Plants > Roots > Unclassified | place... | reverse complement strand
TTAAATTAAGGGGGGGAATTAATTAGAAAAAAATTTTCGAGTCAACCAAATTAACTCATCAAACTCGTGGTCCAAATTATGAGACTGGGATAATCTCATAAGAAGTAAATTAAAAAACATTATGAAATTCAATCTCTAATAGACCTAATGTTGAATGATATAATTAAAATTGAAAAAAAAAACATAGATTAGAAAGGAAAAAACCAAAGAAAAAAATCATTCCAATAAATAATGTTATGTCAGCAGGGGTATAATAACCCTCCCCCTAGTTTTTTTGTTAATTAATTAAACTTTATTATTTGAATCATATCAATAACTTCAAAATGCTATGGTTAGAATACAAATAAATCACAACTCACTAGTTAAACAATTATTAAGAATCTGTTTGTTTTTTTTTAAATATTTTTAAAGTTTTTTCGTGTTTGTTTCCAAAACATATTTTCCTATGTTTATTTCCTGTAAAATATTTCACAATAAAATTGGTCAATGAAAAATATTTTATAATCAACCTTCAAACTTAGTTTATTTGCTAAAAGAAATTTTCAGTAATATTTGATGAATAATGATTCACTTATAATATCATCTAACTATTTCAACAATTACCTCCATCTTACCATGACCACCACCACCTTCTTTATCACCATCACAATAACCACCTCGCAACTTTTTCCATCATCACCATCATCTCACTACCACCTCCTCCTTCACCACCACCACCACCACCATGACTACCACCACCACCTTCTCTATCACCATCACAATAACCACCTTGCAACTTTTTCCATCATCACCATTATCTCACTACCACCTCCTCCTTCACCACCACCACCACCACCACCACCATGACTATTTTACCACCATCATCATCTTGTTGCTGCCACCTTTTTCGCCTCCTCCACCACCACCACCGCCGCCACAGTCATCTCACCACGATCCCCCACCACCAATGTCATCTCACCACCACATCATTTTTCACCATAATCATTACCACCACCTCCTCTTTCATCACCTTTTTTTTCACAATTATCACTACCATCTCCTTCACCACTATTATTGAAAAATATTTTACAAGAACAAGAAAATATATAGAAAAATATTTTACATGTAATATATTTTTTATTTGTAAAATATTTTACATAAAACAAAACTATTCCAAGAGTCATAAAATTTTACAACCAATTTGGATAGGTTGTTTTTAAGAATTCAAACTACGTTGGTTGCATCTTATGTGAATCATCCAACCTTTAAAAAATGAACAAAAATAAAAATTAAGAACAAATTTTGGTTATGCCAAAGAGAAATAGAGAAAAGGAAATTTCATCTTCTCTTGAAAAAAACTTTAATTTAGCTCATAACATCTTATCCTATTTTTAATCAAGTCTCCAATCGTTTGATCATATCAAATTATTTATTTAGTTCAAGTGTCTCAAAATAAACTCCAATTAAACAAAACTCAAAAACACGTGGTGAATTTATTGTAGCAATAGACAAAGTTTACTATGAATTGCTATAGTGAATTTACATTTGTGCCCCTCGGTGGAAAAGTTGGAAGGCTGGGATATAAAGGTATTTTGGTCTTTTTACGTTGATGCATTCGTCATTAAAAGATTGAACATGAGTATTATTGTCATTTTCATATTATTTTGTACAGTAAAATATTCTTATACCCCCAAGATCAATGAAATTTAAACCCACTGACCAATGGTATTTTTAACTTTGCACAAACTTTACAATAAGTAAAATACTTCTTTGCTCTTAGATAAGACAAAATAGCTTCTATGCATTTAGGGGTGTTTTAGTACTTTCACATTGGTTTATTTGTTATTTTTAGAGTTATGGGGGGCTTTTTAGTAATTTATCATTTATTTTTATTATTAAATTATGAGGTGGCGTCCGTGCTCTTTCAACGGCTTGTGCGATGCCACTGTTTGTTCGAAACCGGCCTTCTATCATGTCACTAGGAGCTTCGTCATGTGCTCTTTCTCCTGGTATGGAGTGTGTTAGTGGTGGTCCGACGATTTGTCATCGATGGTCATTTCTTCTTTCTTCTTCCTACTTTTCTCTCTCTTCCAATTAAAGTACATGTTTGTCCCTTTTTTCTTTTTGTTTTCATTTTCAGCCCTAATGTTTTTTTATTACTTATTTTCATCATTGACCCTTTTGGAAAGTTTTTTATGTTTTCAATTCAGTCCTTAAATTACAATTTGTCATATATTTTTTTCACAAATTCGGTACTTATTCTTTTGATTTGTCATTTTTACCCTTGGATCTTTTGTTAAAGTTTTATTAGTATTCAATTTTATCCTTCAATCAAAGTTTATGTTATTTTTTTTTTAATTTAGCCTTCATTCTTTTGATTTCTTTTTTCTCTTTGTTAATTATTTTTTTCTTTTTGATTTAACACTGCAATTTAATTTTTAAATGCCCTCAAATTTATTTTTTATTTTGGTTTCCAACCTTATATTTTAATTAAATTTTTTTACAAGGTTGATTTTTTTCCTGGATATATCCTTCAGTGTTTGATTTATTTGAGATTGGGCTTCATGATTTTTCCATTTGTAATGCTTTCAATTTAATGACACGGGTTACAAATTTTAAGTATTAATACGGTTAGGAATTCTTTTTTTTTCCTCATTATATTTTGCGATTTTATCATGATACATTGTTTAAAAAAATGTTTTATGGTTACCTTCATATTTTTTTCTATCAGTTTGTCTTTGTCTCATTACCTAAACCACGGTTTTTGCAATCTATTTTGGGATAAAAAGGTTTTTTTTAAAAAAATTGTTTTGTTTTGTGTGTTAATTTTTGCTGATTTTTTATTTTATTTTTTATCTTTTATTTTACTTTATACAAGCAGGTTTTGTCTTGTACAAAAAATAGTTATTTTGAAATAATATTTCTTATATGTTTTTTTTCCTTTTATTTTATTCACTCTGTTTCATATGTGTTTTTATTTCTATTATCTTTTATTGATTTTAATGAACAATTTAGTGGACACAAATAAGTAAATTAATGTCTCATTTTGCGAGATCAAATATCTTGATCTACGTCTATCTCTTAATTTTTTCAGTTTCTCTTATAGTTATTATTAACAAAAAATTTATTTATTTACATAAATGATTATTAGATGTTTGGATAAACTTTTTGATTTACACTTATAATTTATATTATGTAAAAAAACATATCAAAATAGTCTGTATATTCAAGTTTTTTTTAGAAAGAAAAATTATAACATGTTATGGAGCGCATATCAAATCAAATTTTTAGTTGCCCTCTAATTAATTTTTTTTTCACCATTATGTTTTAGATTCTTTTATGTAATTGATTTTTTTCTTGATTTCATCTTTTGATATTTGATTTGTTAGAGATTCGACTTCGATCTTATCGCTTTGCATTTGTGTTTTTTTTAAATATTGGTTTTGTAATTATCTTTAATTTCTTTTTTTTATAAATTTATCCTGATCTTATAATTCAGGTCACGAGTTTTGCATGTCATTTTTTAATATAAGTTTGTTTAGAGTTGTTTTGTTTGTGTTTGATTTTTCAAGATATTATGCTAATTCATTTAGAATTCAATTTCATTTCTGTTTATCTTTTAAGTTATTAGTTTTTTAGGTTGTGAATTTATCTTTTATTGATTTTAATAAACAAGTTTAGCAAATACAATCAGGTGAATATCTCATTTTGTGTGGTTGAATATCTTTATTTACATTAATCTCTTAATTTTATAAATTTCTATTTTAGTTATTGTTAACGATTTTTTTCCTCGTTTATTTACATAAATGATTGTTAATTCATTTAATGAGATACTTGAATAGGCTTTTCAATTTATACTTTGAATTTTTTATGTTAAAAAATACATTAAAGCAGCCAACATAGCTGATATTTAAAAAAAAATCGTGACCTACAACGAAACTCGAGTTAAATTGCTAGTTTATCCTAAATGTTATAACACTAGATCATAGTGATTTTTCAAAATTTTTAGTTAATATAAGCTAGAGAATTAGAGAGAGAGAGAGAGAGAGAGAGAGAGAATACAATGATTTGATTCTAGAATTTTCTTTTAAGATCACTTTAGACTTATTTTAGTATATCGGGTGAAAATGCTTAACAATCATGAAAAAACTTATTGTGGATATATAACAATTAATGATATCTTATTAATTATTCTCTAATGTTCACTTTAAAGATAGAGACCGACACAAGAAGGGAAGAGAAAACAAAAATGATAAGAATATCTACACCTATAATTTCTTCTCTTCTTTATCCATCTTCTTCTTTAAAGTGTGTCTCAATAAGTAATAATGAAATTTCACTAATTATTTCTCAATCATCATTAAATTTCTCAATAATCACATGCAAATTAAATATAATTTGTAAACAAATCATAATTTTGCTCATACCACTTTACCCGACATCAATTTTACGTTAAATATGATTAATAAAAACAATTTCACCCTTCGTCCATCCATTATCAATGAAAATTCAGAAATTCTACATTAGAGGCTAATTTAAGGTTTCTTAATCTCTAACTATCGTTAAATTTATATGAATAAGGAAATAACATTGTCATCTATGGATTACAATTGGAGCAAAATTGAAAAAATAAAAAAAGTTTAGTACTCAATTGATAAATTGAGTAAACATTAAGCACTAAATTTAGGTTTCCCTTTTTCCCTTAACGTCTTCATTGGATCCGCATCTTTTATTCCCTTAATACCCCTACTCAAATTCAAATCTCAAACCTCCGCTCCCGCTCTCCAAGCCCATTTTCGTAAACTCCCCTCCCTCCTCTTCCATTTCAAAATTCAAAAACCCACATAACCAGACCCCTCTCTCCCCCACTCTCACTTCTCTCTCAAAATCTCTCTCTCTAACTACGAGAAAAAAGCTCTCTTTCTCTCTCTAGAAATCACAGCCAATGGAAGGCAACGAGCAATTTCCATGTCCGTCACCGTATCCCCAGCCGTTCAAAGACGTATCGAATTTCAAAACCCCAAAACGCCCTCCAAATCTCTCCAAATTTACTTCTCCGAGCTCTCAATTCTTCACTGCTTCAAAACGAACCCCAATGTCCTCCTCCTCCTTCCGTCCTTCCTTATCAGGCCAGTCCAGGCCCAAGCCTGCTTCAACCACGGCCCGGAGAAGGCTCAAGGCGTTCGAGATCGAGCAGTCACAGTCATCAAGAAAGGCACAGATTAGGAAAGAACAGGCGCTGAAAACACTGTCGAAATCTCTCACTACTTGGCTTAATTTCCTGTTCGAAAACCCTAGTGCTTGTGGGTGCTCTTGCAATTTCACCCAGAATGCGGTGGTGGGGCCCAGTGTTGTGGTGGGGTTGGGGAAGAGGGAAGGTGGGGCAGCCGGGGTGGGTGATACGTGGAGGAGTCCGAAGAGGAGTAGGGATGTGACGTGGCAAGGAGGAGGGGGTGGTGGGGATGGTGACGTGTTGAATTTTAAGAGGTATGGAAAATTGAAGGAGGGATTGAAGGAAGTGTGTAGTGTGGAGGATTTGATGGAGAGAATGAGGGTTTATTTGAGTTTGGGATGTTGTAAGGAAGTTTTTGATGCTATGGTTCTTGTTGTTAAGGTTTGTAAAATTGTGGGGTTCTCTTAATTTTTTGTGGGTTTTGTTTGTTTGATTGATTTCAGGGAGTTATGTTTGTTTAATTGGGATTTCGATTGCGGAATTATTGTGGGTTTTATTGGTTGATTAGGGGAGGATTATGCGTTTTGTTTAAATCTCGTTTTAGTTGTTGAATTGTTATAAGCTAGTTGCTTGATAATTGTGGGTTTTGTTGTATTTGACAAGGGAAAATATTGGTTAAATTATGTGTTTTAATGAAAGTTTTGTTAGGAAAAATAATTGGTAACGTTTTTTTAAAAAACTTGATTAAGAAAAATCATGTATTTTAAGTTAGTATGTAATATGAAGGAATTATGTGTTGTTACTGAACATGGTAGTGGAAAATTAAAGAAGCTGTAGCTTTGAATAATCTATTTTGGTGGTATTGCTTTGGGAAATTTATTTGCTTTCCTTCTGATTTGGTTTAAGTAGTTGCATCGGTTTCTTTTGTTCAATTTGATTAGTAAAAATTAATGTATTTAGTGCCATTTTACTTAAAATGTAGGGATAGTGAAAGGAGATATTTTGTTTTGTTGGACTTGCCTGGGCAAACTGATGTGTTTTCTTGTGATTTTAGTCAAGAAACTGTTGTTTTCGATGCAGAGAATTGAATATTTTTATTCATTTCACAGACTATAGATGAAGGGAGGTTGAAAATGAAGCCACATTGTCCTATTGTAACAGATTTTGGCATGAAGGAGAAAGCCATGCGAATTCTCATGTGCTATAATCCAGTTTGGCTTCGAATTGGATTACAAATTATTCTTGGTGGCGATTCCTTGTTGCCCAGTGGAGATATTGATTCTGATCAAGAAATATCATTCTTGAAGATGGTGATAGAGAAACAATTTCTTTCACATACTGGACTAGCAAAAACTTATGCTTATAACAGGAAGGTTGAAGGGTTATATAGACCAGGTTACTATGAGTCCTTGGGAAATGTTATATTGAAGAGGTTTTTGCTGCTGGTTCTTATTCTAGATAGAACTAAATTACAGAGTGGTCTTTCTTTAAAGTATGGAATTGATGGAGTAGATGGGGGTTCACCTCTTCTGTTCGTTGTGCAGTCTAGTATAAAGTCTAGCCGTCAAATGATTAATGGTAATTTTTGAAGTTCTTTATTTTGGTTGTTTACAGATTGAGTTATAACTACATCCTATTCATTGTAGAATGACTTTTATCTCTAGATTTCTTATCATCGGAGGTAATGCACGGAGAAGGGAATCTTCTTGCACATCTAGTGGTCATAGGTTACAAAGTATCTTATCAACAGGTATGTAGTTCAGTCCTCGTAATAACTTGTTTATTAGCACTTGCATGTGTGTTTTTTCAGGATAAAAAGGCTAGTGCTGTATCATCATCATTTTAAATCTCTGTTCAAAGTTAAAAAAGGGGCTAGACACTCTGCATTGATAATAACATCTCAAAGTTCAATTTTATGAACACTGTTATGTTTTTAATTGGTTAATTTACCAACAAAAATTTATTTTGGCAGTGTTCCCTCGTTGAGTATGACTTCAGAGTGACAGATTTATTTGCGGAGCTTCAAGATGGAGTGAGGCTTTGTAGAGCCATCCAGCTCTTACAAAATGATTCCTCTATTCTTATGGTTGGCCCTTTTTTCCCCTTTCTTGCTCATTAGGAAAATGACTCTTTGTAATTATTGAACATTATTTGTCTTACTTAGTTGGGCTTGTTATGTGGCAGAAAATGGTAGTTCCATCAGATACCCGCAAGAGAAATTTAGCAAATTGTGGCCTTGCCCTGCAATATCTAAAGCGTGCTGGTGTAACATTGCAAGATGAAGATGGAATGACAATCTTGGAAGACGATGTTGCTAATGGAGATATGGAGCTAACTGTTTCTTTGCTCTGGAACATGTTTGTTCACTTGCAGGTTTGTTGGGTTTTTCCTATTTCACAAAGTCTTTGATTTTGGAATTGTAATATTCAATATATTAGGAGTGATTAAGGTTGTTGACTGGTTATAACTTTAATCAAATTCCACAGTTGCCTCTTCTGCTCAACAAAACAACCTTAGCAAATGAAATTTTGAAAATTCACGGAGTTAACATGGTATGCTTCAATCAGATCAGTTTCCTCTTGCTTATTAAATGTTACATAAAGTCTCTCTTTCTAGCTTTGAACTTTAAAGAGGTAGCTGAGATTTCTTTCACTTGTGCTTTCTGTATTTCTTTTCATCTTTTTCTCAAGTCATTTTCAGAGCCGCTGTATATTAATGTTGCTCTCATTGTTTTCTATTGCATAGGACTCCGCTAACATCAGTCCTGGTTCCTCTCCTTTGGAGTTGCTTTTGAGTTGGATTCAGGTATGGCTGCTATATAGAGAATATATGCCACTACGTCTATGCATGGATCTCCTCCCCCCAACCCCCCACCCTCCTCCTCTCACTTCTTGAGATCACTTATTCATGTCAGGTCTTTTCCTTTTTTGTTTTGGCAGCAAAAACATGTAGATTTTATCAATTTTTTTCTGACTTGCTATGCTCATTTAGTAGTTTTACTTGCTTATGGCCATTGAAATTGTTTCTGCAGGCAGTTTGTGGAAAATATGATAATAAAATTGATAATTTTGCTTCGTTGGTTGACGGTAAAGCCATATGGTGTTTGCTTGACTACTATTTCCGTAAAGAACTTTCTTGTTCTCATTCTCCAAAGGTACGGAATGTCTTGCAGTTTTATTGGTTTTCAAGCTCTACAAATTCTTCTTTCTCATGTTTTATTTTCACTTCATCTTTTTTCACAGGATCCTCATGAAAGTAGAAGAGAAGAATCACTTATGTCAGCTATTGATTATACAGATTCAGTCCACAATTTCTTATTGTCACAGAAGCTTACAACATTACTGTGGAATTTTCCTGAGGTAAAGATCATAAACTATCTGTCTACATGCATAACGCTTAACCAACAGCTGACAATCCATTTATATGTTTTAAGGCATGTCAACTTGAGAAACAATAAGTAAAACATTTAGACGTGTTGAAGTTGTTGGTTTTTAAGGCATGGCATATTTAAAGGACATCTTGAGAAAAAGTTTTGTACTTTTTAAATGACCTGAAAATTTGATTAGATCAGCTTGTCGGTGGCTGAGAAATTGGCCTTTTATAGTGTCAACATGTGACCTTGTTTCTTGATTAGAGATATACATGTTTGAACTTTTGTCAGAAGTTATGTGTATGACTTTATGTATTGTATTTACAGGTTCTTCATATCAGTGACATTCTTGAACATAGTGGCGCAATTAATCATCGAAGTGTGGTAATTTTATTGGTGTTCCTCTCATCACAACTGACTGTAAAGAAAACCATGGTAAAGCTAGAATTCTTTTGCTGGATAATGACTGAGGCAACACTCTTGGGATATATTTTAATAATTCTTTTCTGTTTGATAGGATCAACTGAATTTCCATAAACTATTGTGTTGTGATTGTCAAGAGAGGAGAACTTCAAGCGTTGGTAGGTGTTCTTTAAGTTCAGAAGCAGAGCTGGACCAAGACATAATAGATGGCTCCAGTACAGAAGGTTTCCACCTTTAATTTAGTAGTAAATCTCTTTTTGGTGTTTCTTGTCATTATGTAAATATTCTCTTTCCTTTTCCTCTTATTACTGAATGTTTTCAAATGTGTACTTAATTCAAAAGCACCGAAGTTTTCAAAGGGTTTATACAACTTTTGCCTCTTGGGTCCCATTTCGAATGGGAAATAAAGGGATGAGCATTACCTTTCATTAAATTTGTTTCATATATAAAAACAATATGTATGGCTTATGATGAACGAGATATATTTACCTGGAATGAGATTAAAAGAAAGGATTTAAAACTAAAATGATAAAATGCTAGCACCATTCACATGTAGTTGTAGGAATGGAAACGAGAATATTGGTTTTAAAGCTCTTTTTTTTATCTGTTATTTGAACTTGTTTATGCAGATGCTGCTAGAAAGTTTAGGGCTATTAAGGCTTGGTGGCAAGATATGGCGGAACGAAACAACAAATTCATCACACAACCTGGTACTTCTGTTTTGGATTGCAACTCAACTAGCAATCTGGGCATCATCAGTCAAAGAGGTATTCTCATTAAGTTTTCTTTTCAATTGAAAAGTGCACCTATATTTCAAATTGCAATAATTGTTCTGTTTAAGTTGTTTGATATGATCTTTATTGAAGTTTGTAGTTTTTTCTTGTTTGCAAATTTGTTAGGAATTGCCATGCTGTTCAGTTAATTTCTGTTTTTAGAGGCAACAATTTAAATAGTTGTAAATTTTTCCCTTTTATGGAAATCATCTTTTCATGGATTGATCATCTAAGTTTATTAGAAGTAGCGCATCGCTTCTTTGCTTTATACCATAATCTTTGATCACTAATTTCTTCCTTCGAACTAACAATCAATACTGTTTCAGAAAATGCTGCAAAAGTAATACAATCGCACTTTAGGAGATCAGTTGAACGCCATAACTTTTTGAAGATGAGAAGAGCGGCTTCCTTTTTGCAAACTGCTATTCGGGCTTGGTTAATGGTGAAGAAGAGACCATTCCTTTTAAAATTCAGTAGTGTCACGGTTCAGGATTTTAGATGTGGTAC